>ERZ780208.1-NODE-1-length-256800-cov-12.906943_pt1 | contig 256800 bp, 230 predicted proteins | sample MGYA00511167_ERZ780208 | MGnify/ENA primary metagenome ERZ780208 (study PRJEB29588, sample SAMEA2159202) | human gut metagenome | biome: human gut; feature: human-associated habitat; material: faeces | place: Denmark | collected 2008/2010 ...
CATCTATTATCCAGCTATTTGCAGGGGATGGGGGACTTTTTCAGTGCCCTCCCAAGGGGCGGGAGTCCTATCTTGCTGTGGGTTAGGACTTATAACTTGCTGTAGGTACGCATCATTGGCAACTCTGTAGGAGTTGCTGCTGCTTGCGGGGAGGGGCGTCTGTTGGTGGTTCCCCCATATACCTTATTATATATATAGCAAAAGTGATTTTTCTTCGGTTTTGTTTGGTTACGTTGCGCATTATCATTAACTTTGTAATTCATAGGCGGATAGCCGCCTGAATGATATGGATTATAGGACAACAAATAACACATAATACAATGTTTAGCAAAGAAACATATATCCGTCGTAGGGCCGAGCTGAAGCGCTTGGTCAAGAGTGGTATCATCATCCTGTTTGGTAACAACGACTCACCAGCCAACTTCCCCAACAACGGGTATTACCCCTTCCGTCAAGACTCCACATTCTTATATTATTTCGGTCAGCAGCGCGACGGTCTGGTGGGCGTGATAGACCTGGACGAAGACAAGGAAACGCTGATAGGCAACGACATTGACATAGAGGACATCGTGTGGTATGGCTCGGTAGACACCGTGGCCGACATGGCTGCACAGGTGGGCGTGGAACACTGGGCTCCGATGAAAGAGCTCAAGACCATCTGCAACGCTGCACTGAGCCAGAAGCGCCCCATCCACTTCCTGCCTCCCTACAGATATGATATCAAGTTGCAGCTGTTTGACCTGATAGGCATACATCCCAACCAGCAGAAGGAATCGGCATCGATGGAGCTGATTAAGGCTGTGGTGAAGATGCGTTCTACCAAGGAACAGCAGGAGATAGAAGAGCTGGAGCGCGCCTCGGTGATAGGCTATAAGATGCACACCACCGCCATGAGACTGACTCGTCCGGGACTGACCGAGAAGTATATCGGCGGTCAGGTGGACGGCATCGCCCACTCGTATGGCGCCATGGTCAGCTTCCCCACCATCTTCTCGCAACACGGCGAGATCATGCACGGCAACCCCTCGATGGCTGAGCTGGAAAGCGGACGCCTCGTGCTCTGTGATGCCGGTGCCGAGACCATCAACAACTACTGCTCTGACAACACCCGCACCTACCCCGTGAACGGCAAGTTCAGCCAGCGACAGTTGGAGATATACTCTATCGTAGAGGCAGCCCACGACCATGCCCTCGAGGTGGCACGCCCCGGTGTGAAGTATGCCGACGTACACTTCTCCGTATGCCGCCTCATCTTTGACCGTCTGAAGGAGCTGGGTCTTGCCAAGGGCGACACCGAAGAGGCTGTGCGCCAAGGTGCCCACGCCATGTTCCTGCCCCACGGACTGGGCCACATGATGGGTATGGATGTACACGACATGGAGAACCTGGACCAGGTGAACGTAGGATTTGACGAGGAGACCCGCCCCAACCTCGAGCAGTTTGGCACCAACTGTCTGCGCATGGGACGCCGTCTGCAGGAAGGCTTTGTAGTGACCGACGAGCCGGGCATCTACTTCATCCCCGCCCTCATCGACGAATGGCGCGCCAAGGGACACTGCAAGGACTTCCTCTGCTTTGACAAGCTGGAGACCTACAAGGACTTTGGTGGCATCCGCATCGAAGACGACCTGCTCATCACTGCCGACGGTGCCCGCTTCTTGGGCAACGAACGCATCCCCTATCATCCCAAGGATGTAGAAGCATATATGGCTGAAAACAAACAATAATCAACAGAATCATAAAACAACAAGAAATGAAAAAAATCATGATGATGGCGCTCGTGGCTATGGTGGCCTTGGGCGCGAACGCACAGGAGAAGAAGGCTGAGAAGGTAAATCCCAACAAGCCCGTATTCACTGTGGTCAAGGAGAATAAGATTACAAGTATCAAGGACCAGAACCGTTCGGGTACGTGCTGGAACTACTCTACCCTGAGTTACTTTGAGGCCGAAATCCTCAAGGCTACCGGTAAGGTCTATGACCTGGAAGAGAGCTTCGTGACCAACAAGACCTATATGGACCGTGCCATCCAGGTAGTACGTCTGCATGGTGACTGCCAGTTTGCTCAGGGCGGTTCGGCTTACGACCCCTTGTACTGCATCCAGAACTATGGTATCATTCCCCAGGGCATCATGCCTTTCCCCGGCAGCCTGTATGGCGACTCACTGAACAACTTCAACGAGTTCTTCACCGTGCTGTCTCCCTATGTCAAGGCCATTGCTACCAGCAACAGCAAGAAACTGTCTGGCCAGTGGAAGGTGGGTCTGCAGGGCATCCTCGATGCCTACCTCGGCAAGTGTCCTGAGAACTTCACTTACGAAGGCAAGAACTATACTCCCAAGACTTTTGCTGCCAGTCTGGGTCTCGACTGGAACGACTACGTGACCGTAACCAGCTATACCCACCACCCCTTCTGGACACAGTTTGCCGTTGAGGTGCAGGACAACTGGCGCAACCCACAGTCATGGAACGTGCCTATCGACGACATGGCACGCATCATCGAAAACGCCATCATGAACGGCTACACCGTAGCATGGGGTGGTGACGTATCGGAAGAGGGCTTCACCCGTCAGGGTCTGGCTTACTTCTACGACACCAAGAAGATGGAGAGCCTCGCAGGCAGCGATATGGCACACTGGCTCAAGCTGCCCAAGGCCAAGAAGACCAACCTCATCGACTCTCTCGGTGTAAACGTGCCCGAGCTTGTGCCCACACAGGAGCAGCGCCAGCAGCGTTTTGACAACTGGGAGCTGACCGACGACCACGGTATGCTCATCTTCGGTATCGCCAAGGACCAGAACGGCAAGGAGTACTATATGGTTAAGAACTCATGGGGCGAGTCTGGCGAATACAAGGGTATCTGGTACATGACCAAGAACTACATCGTGGCCAACACCATGGACTTTATGGTCAACAAGAATGCCATCCCCAAGGATATACGTAAGAAAATGGGCATCTAAGAACCATAGCGCATAAATACATAAACGGCAGCTTCTCATAAATTTTTAGATGAGAAACTGCCGTTTTTTTGTATTTATTTTGTAACTTTGGGCTCAAATAAGGTCTATACCAGACTTGGCCCCCATTCTATTGATAATAAAAGAACGATATAATGCACTTTAAGTGGAATTACAAGTATCCTACACCCGAAGAGGAACAGGCTGCTAAGGAATTGGGTGAGAAGCTCAATATGAGTCCCATTCTCACCCTGCTGCTGATTAGGCGTGGCATTACCACCGAGTCGGCAGCCAAGCGATTCTTCCGCCCCCAGCTTGCCGACCTCATCAATCCGTTCCTGATGAAGGACATGGACATCGCCGTAGACAGACTCAACGATGCCATGGGCCGCAAGGAGCGTATTCTCGTGTATGGCGATTACGACGTAGATGGGTGTACAGCCGTAGCGTTGGTCTATAAGTTTCTGTTGCAGTTTTATTCCAACATCGAATACTACATCCCCGACCGCTATGACGAAGGCTATGGCGTAAGCAAGAAAGGTATAGACTATGCCAAGGAGCAGGGCGTGAAGCTCATTATCATCCTCGACTGTGGCATCAAAGCCATCGATGAGATAGCCTATGCCAAAGAGCAAGGCATCGACTTCATCATCTGCGACCATCATGTGCCCGACGAGAAGCTGCCCGATGCCGTGGCCATCCTCAACCCCAAGCGTGAGGACGACCCCTATCCCTTCAAAGACCTGTGTGGATGCGGCGTAGGCTTCAAGTTTATGCAAGCCTTTGCCAAGAACAACGGCATCCCCTTCTCACGCCTCATCCCCCTACTCGACCTCTGTGCCGTAAGCATCGCTGCCGACATCGTGCCCGTAGTCGACGAGAACCGCATCCTCGCCTTCCACGGTCTGAAGCAGCTCAACCAGAACCCAAGCGTAGGACTCAAAGCCATCATCGATATCTGTGGACTCAACAACCGCGAGCTGTCGATGAGCGATATCATCTTCAAGATTGGTCCGCGTATCAACGCCTCTGGACGCATGGAGAACGGCCGCGAAAGTGTGGACTTGCTTGTGGAAAAAGACCTTGGCATGGCTCTGCGTATGGCCAAGCACATCAACGAATACAACGAGCAACGTAAGGATATAGACAAGCAGATGACCGAGGAAGCCAACCAGATTGTGGCCCGCTTGGAGAACCAAAAGCACCAGTCAAGCATCGTGCTCTACGACGAGAACTGGAAGAAAGGCGTCATCGGCATCGTTGCCTCACGACTTACGGAAATCTACTTCCGTCCCACCGTGGTGCTTACCCGCGACGGCGACTATGCCACCGGCTCTGCCCGCAGCGTCACCGGCTTTGACATCTATTCTGCCATCAAGAGTTGCCGCCATCTGCTGGTCAACTTCGGTGGCCACACCTATGCCACGGGCCTTACGCTGAAATGGGATCGCATCAAGGAATTCCGCATGGCGTTCCAGCAGTATGTAGACGACCACATCCTGCCCGAGCAGACCGAAGCCAACCTGAAGATAGACTCAGTCATCGACTTCAAGGATATCACCAAGCGCCTGCACAACGACCTGAAGAAATTCTCACCCTTTGGCCCAGGCAACCCCAAGCCCCTCTTCTGCACCCTCAATGTCTACGACTATGGCACCAGCAAGGTCGTGGGCCGCGAGCAGGAACATATCAAGCTCGAGCTGGTCGACTCCAAGTCGAGCAATGTGGTCAAGGGCATAGCCTTCGGCCAGAGCGCATCGGCACGTTACATCAAGTCAAAGCGCAGCTTTGACATCGCTTATACGCTTGAGGACAATGTCTTCAAGCACAACGCCATCCAGTTACAGATAGAAGACATACGCCCTGCTGAGGATGAAAAGGTATGACGACATACTGAGAGAATACTGGGGCTATACATCTTTTAGAGGAATACAGGAGTCCATCATCGAAAGCATCGGCTCGGGCAAAGATACCTTGGGCCTGATGCCCACCGGTGGCGGCAAGTCCATCACCTTCCAGGTGCCTGCCTTGGCCCAGGATGGAGTCTGTATCGTCATCACCCCACTTATATCCCTGATGAAGGACCAGGTGATGCACCTGCAGAAGCGTGGCATCAGTTCGGCCGCCATCTTCTCGGGCATGTCCAGGCAGGAAATCATCGTGACGCTCGAGAACTGCATCTTCGGTTCCACCAAGATACTCTACGTATCGCCCGAGCGTCTTTCTTCCGAGCTTTTTCTTACCAAGTTAAAGCACATCAACGTTAGTTTTATCACCGTCGACGAAGCCCATTGCATCAGCCAATGGGGCTATGACTTCCGTCCCAGTTACCTGCGTATTACCGACATACGCAGCATCAAGCCCAATGTACCTATCCTCGCGCTCACAGCCACCGCCACGCCCAAGGTGGTGATAGACATCCAAGACAAGTTGGGGTTCAAGGAACACAACGTGTTCAGCATGAGCTTTGAGCGCAAGAACTTGGGCTACATCGTGCGCAATACCACCGACAAAGACCACGAGCTGCTGCATATCCTCAGAGCCGTGCAGGGCTGTGCCATCGTCTATGTGCGCAGCCGCAAGCGCACCAAGGAGATAGCCAAGATGCTCGCCGACGCCGGCATCAGTGCCAACCACTTCCATGCCGGACTCGACCCCGCCATCAAGGACCGCAACCAGCAGCAATGGCAGGACGACGAACGGCGGGTGATAGTGGCTACCAACGCCTTTGGCATGGGCATCGACAAGCCCGATGTGCGTCTGGTCATCCACTACGACTGTCCCGACTCCATCGAAGCCTACTTCCAGGAAGCCGGACGTGCCGGACGCGACGGCCAGCGTGCCTATGCCGTGCTGCTCTACGACACGAGCGACAAGGTGAAGCTGAAGAAGCGCATCGCCGACAATTTCCCTGAGAAGGAGTTCATAAGCAGTGTCTACGAGCATCTGGCCTATTACTTCCAGATAGGCGTAGAGAGCGGCAAGGGATTTACCGGTGCCTTCGAGATAGACAAGTTCTGCCACATCTACCACCACTACCCCATCCAGACCGATGCCGCCCTGCGCATCCTGCAGCGCGCCGGCTACATCATCTACGAGACCGACCCCGACGCCCGTGCCCGCATCATGTTTCTGCTTCATCGCGACGAGCTATACCGTCTGCACGAGGGCACGCCCATGGAAGAGAAGGTCATCACGGCGCTGCTGCGCTGCTACGGCGGACTCTTCACCGACTATGCCTATATCGACCTGTCGCTGATAGCCCTGCAGAGCGGACTCGAGCACGAGCAGGTCTACACCATACTCAAGATGCTCTCGCAGCGGCATATCGTACACTTTATCCCACAGCGCAAGATGCCCTACATCACCTACCTTTCCGACCGCGTAGACCCAGAGCAGGTGGTCCTGCCCAGAGAGGTATACGAGGAAAGAAAGGAGAATTACATCGAGCGTATCGAGGCAATGATAGCCTATATCGAGAACGATGAAACTTGCCGCAGCCGGCAGCTTATGGCTTATTTCGGGGAAGAAAACAAGAACGATTGTCACCGTTGCGATGTGTGTGCAGACCACTACGGACGCGTCACCAAGCAACAGGAGAAGACAGCTCGCGAGCTTATCCTGCAGCAACTGGCCGACGGAGAGCCCCATCACATTACTATTCTGCGTGATCTGCAGATTCCTAAAAAACAGTTCGAACAGGTTTTATCCGAACTGGTGTCTGAAGAGATAATCCTTGTCAACGGCTGTCAAATCTGCCTCAACAAGGATTGACTCCCCTCATTATTTTTCTATAAACACAGCCTTGCCGCGAGCCACCTCGGTCTCTGTGGCATCATCGTCGGCGCGCTTGGTGATGCGTATGCGGTAAGCGCCGTCGGCAGTTTGCTCCTGATAGAAAGTCAGGACATCGCCGCCATGGGCTTCAGCCACATAGGCTATCTCAAAGCGCTTCAGGAAATGAGACTTGTACCAATCGACGGGAAACAGGTCGAGCACATGTTCGATATACTTGACGCTGTTGATATGGCCATTGATGTCGACATCATTATAGCGTGTCTTGAGTTCCATCACCTTCACAGCCTCATCACCCATCTTTACCCGCGACGGGCTGGCGATAGGACAGGGATAGTCTTTGTCTATATAGTTGTTGATGGCACCATCGTGGATGCTGAAGATGTCGGTGGGCTGACGGCTCTGGGTATCTATCATCGCCCACACGCTGCGACCATAGCCAAGCATGTGGCCGTCGGCGGCAGAGATGGCATAGTTGCGCGAGGTGAAGTAGCGCATGGCACTCTCGACCCAAGTCTCTACATAGAAGTCGTCATACGAGGAAGGCATCTCGTCCATCTCTATCACCAGTCGCGACAGCACCCATGTCTTGTGGCGCGGCATAAGATAATTCATACCAAAGCCACGCTCGGTGGAATGGAAATCGGCAGCATTGAGCAGATGATTACCCAGGTGTCCCATGAAGAGATGATTGGAGTAATCACAGTGGAAAGGCTCTGCCAAGAACTTGTATTTTGCTATTTTGGTCTGTTCCATAATCATACGTTTTACGGAACAAAATTAACGAAAAAATCTCTGGCACCCAACGATACCAGAGATTTTTTTATTATCGGCGCAGTCAAACTGTCACTTGATATATACGATAGCCAGGCGATTGGAAGTAACTCCCTGCACACCCTTGCCGGTAGCCTCGTCGACGATGACACCGCGGGCTCTGAGATAGTCGGCCACGACATCGGCACGACCCTGCGAGAGTCTCTTGTTGAACGCCTTGGAGCCCTCGGGCGAAGCAGTACCTACTACCTGCACGTGCTTGCCTTCGGCTATGGTGTTGAGGGCTTCCTTGGCCTCATCGGTGAGGTTCTGCTTGCCCTGTGCGAAGGTCACAAACACGAGGTTGCCCACCTGTACTTCCTGTGTTTTCACCACTTCCTTGACCACCTCCTTAGGTTTCTTGGCAAGTTCGCCGCGCAGGTCGTTAATCTGAGCATTGAGTGCATCGACCTCGGCCTGGTCGCGCAGCTGGGCAAGAGCGAAGTTGTGGGTACCATTGGAGTTTCTGAACTTGTAGTTGAAGCCTACATTGAGCTGGAAGCCAGACTTGTTGACATTGTAAGCCACGCCCTGGTAGCCATTGCCGTTGAGAGCCCAGTTGATAGAGGGCTCAACATAGAACTGCCATTCCTTGTTGGCGCCGAAGTTGAAGGCGAAATCCACGCCAAACTTGGAGGTCAGCACGTCGGCTTTCCAGTCCTTGGTGGGCGAACCGAAGGTGTGTCCCCATCCCAGACCCATTACCGGGATAAGCTCAAAGCAGCGAGGCTCACCCTTGTAGCCACCAGCCCAGTTGCTCAGATTGATGGTAGCCAGCAGCGAGGTGTTCATGCTGTTGACGAGTGTACTCTGGAGATTGCCATGATGCAGGTTCTTGAAATAGGCATTGCCCTCAAGAGCCAAACCGAATACGGGAGTAAACCAGCGGCCCAAGCGCAGACCGGCATTGGGAGTGATATCACGAAGCCAGCAATGGTTGGCTGCCCCCATGGTCGATGGATGGGTGGCGGTGATGACTCCACCGTTGACACCGAGATAGAAATTATCAGAAGACTTGCTTTCCGAGACTGTCTGAGCCGATGCTGAAACTGCCAGCAGTGCGGCTGCGAACATTAAAACCAGCTTTTTCATTGTTACGTCTTATTTTAGATTTATACTGTTGTTATTGGTCGAGATAGCAAAGATATAAAAAAAGTGAATGGCTGCAAACAGTTTTCCCGAAAATCGACATGAGAAGACACAAAAAAGTAATAAACAACCAATTCACACGACTTATTGAACCAAAAAGAGTTCCCCTTCCGCTCGTGATGACGGATGGGGAACTCCTGTTGACTGCCGCTTCGTTATCAGTTGAAGTAGTAGAGGAAGGTGGCGATGCCCTCAAGTGCGGGCTTGCGCTGGCCTTCGATTTCAATCTTGAAGGCGATGCTGGCCTTGCAGATACCGCGCAGGTTGGCTATCTCGTGCAGCTTGGTCACCATGCGCAGACGGCTGCCCACGGGCACAGCCTGACCGAAACGCATCTTGTCCATGCCATAGTTAACGAGCATCTTCAGGTTGTTGACCTTGATGATCTGGTTCCAAAAGTAGGGCAACAGCGAGAGGGTAAGATAACCATGCACGATGGTGCTCTTGTAGGGGCTCTCGGCCTTGGCGCGCTCTACGTCTACATGTATCCACTGGTGGTCGAGGGTGGCATCGGCAAACTGATTGATGCGGTCCTGGTCGACGGTAAGCCACTCAGAGGTACCAATTTCCTCGCCTAAGTGAGCGGCAAACTCTTCATAAGAATTAATTTCCAACATAGTCTTGTCGTTATTATATATTAATAATGTGTATTACTTCCTGCGCTTGGTAGTGGTGGTGGTCTTTGTCTTGGTCGATGTAGAGACTCTCAGAGTCTTGGGCTTGCTGGCCTCATAGTATCTGAGCGCCTCGGGCATATCGCGCTGCAGCGCGGCTATACGCTTTGCGTCGGAAGGGTGGTCTGACAGGAAATCGTCCTGATTGCCTTTGCCGCCCGACATGCGCTGCCAGAAGGTGATGGCTTCCTGCGGGTTGTAGCCGGCCATAGCCGCAAAGATAAGTCCCATGTGGTCGGCCTCGGTCTCATGGTCGCGGCTGTACTTCAGATTGCGCAGCTTCAGACCCTGCTGAGCCAGCACGGCGGCATAACTGCCCACATTGGTGCCGGTGGCAGCATTGAGCACGCTGCTGAGCAGCTGGGTACCATACTGCTGCTTAATCTGCTTGGAGATTTGCTCGGCGCTGTGCTTGCCCACGGCGTGGGCTATCTCGTGACCCAGCACGATGGCAAGTCCATTCTCGTTTTTGGTGTAGGGCAGCAGTCCCTCGAAGACCACTATCTTGCCACCAGGCAGACAGAACGCGTTGGCGCTCTTGTCCTGCACCAGGTTGAACTCCCAGCTATATTCACTCACTTCGGCAGCCATACCGTTGTTTCTCAAGTAGTTTTCTACGGCAGTAGCCAGTTTCTTGCCTACCCTTACTACCATCTCGGTATTGGCGGCATTGGTCGATTTCTTGGCCGACTGCATGTACTGGCTGTACTCCTTGTTGCTCAGGCTCATTATCTCCTGATTGGACACCATCAGACTCTGCTTGCGACCGGTAATGGGCACCGTGCGCGTGGTGCCGCATGCTGCCAAGAGGGCCACAACCCATACCAGCAGCATCACTTTAAGCTGTTTCATAAAATTCCTTTCTTATACTGGCGCAAAAGTAACCATTTAGAACGAATATGCCAAACAAAATGCCACTTTTTTGGCTCCCACATGCGCCCTCGGGGCTGGTATGGCAAGCTGGCGCAAACAAGCGCGCGCTACGCCACACGCCACAAAACCGCAATGATGGCAGAGAGGTTGAAGGCGGGGCGGGAATTAAGTATTGCGAGGTTGGAAACAATGATTGCAGAGCTGGAAACGATGGTTGCAAAGTCTGAAACCAATTATTCTACGGCCACGGGCAGGAATGGGATGAAGGGAGAAAGGGGGAAAAAGATTAGAGGAGAGTGCATGACCACTGTCACGCCTCTCCTCTCTACAATTATACAAAACATCATGATCTAAGTGGTTACGATCAAACTTTCATCCACTTGCAAAGGTACTGCTTTCTGACACTATGTGCAATACCCACAAATGATGATTTAGTGTCTGATGAGCTGGGAACCCGTCGTAGCCTGGGAGCCGGTATTGACCTGGACGGCATAGACGCCACGGGGAGCGCCAGCCAGCGAGATGTGATAGCTGCAGCCACTGGGCGCGAGTCTATGGGAAGCCACACGGCGGCCGTCGACCCCATAGACATTGACCACAAAGGTGTGGCTGGGAGCAGAGTCGAACCTCAACTCTACCCCATCGCCCACGGGCCGTATCGCCACGCCCTGTGCCTGACGCTGCGACACATCGGGGATGGCTGTAAATCCGAGCAGGTGCAGCAATCCGGCATAGACATCAATCTCGCCATAGCCATAATAGTTGTTGGGATAGTCGAGCGACGGGTCGTGGCGACAGGAGGTGGCGGCAATGAGCTCGCGCACCTGGTCGGGGGTAAGCGTAGGGCAAGCCTGGAGCCACAGGGCGATGGCGCCAGCGGCAGCGGGGGTAGACATAGACGTGCCCGAATTGTAGTTCCAGGCATAAGTACGGCCTTCAAAGTCAAAGTGTTCCTTGTCTGAGTTGACGATATCCCACGCCGAGGGATGGTGCTCGAGATAGTAGCTGCTGTACGAGGAGACGATGTTGGTGCCGGGAGCCATCACATCGGGCTTGATGCGCTCGTCGACCGTGGGGCCTATCGACGAGGTGCGGGTGCGCTCGCCGTCGTGCCCCATGTCGTAGACGCGATGGGCGCCGAGGTAGGTGTAAATGTCCTGGCGATAGGCGGTAGAGCCCACGCAGATAGCTGCCGGCGAACTGGCGGGCGAACCGATGCTATGGCTATACTCGCCGGCAGCGAGGCTGGGGTTGGCGGGATTGGTGATGAGGGTGCCACGGCTCTTGTAGAAGCTGGCGTCGGTGCCCTCGCCCACAATCTCGACCGACAGCAGGCGCCCGTCGGTCTGGCGTAGAGAGACATCCATCACCGTGTCGGCAGCCTCGTAGGCCGACGGATAGGCGCATGCCATGACGCTCATGCCGCACCACTGCTCGAGGCGCAGCGTGTCGGCAGTCACCTGGCGCGAGGAGATGAGCAGCGTGTCGCGCGTGTCGCCGTAGGACACCAGGCGCACCTCGAAACTCCGGTTGCCACGGACCATGAACGACACACGGTCGCCCTCTGACCGCAAGAACGACCCCTCGCTCTGCAGCGACGCCGGTTTGTGGAAGTAGGTCTTGACCAGGCCGTCGTTACCTGCCGAAGCCACAAGTATACGACCAGGGCCAACGAGCGAATCGAGCACCTGGTAATAGAGACGGTCGTCGCCACGGAAGTCCTGACCCGAGCCTTCGCTGAAGGACGCCACACAGGGCATGTCGCGCTCGGCAGCATAGTCGAAGAGATACTTGAACCCGAGCGCATCAAGGGCATAGGTGTAGAGATTGAGCCGCTCGGGAGGTATCATCGAGGCATTGTCGCCCGTGGCGTTGGCCACAAGGCAGATGTCGCTCTCGTAGGCCACACCGCGGTAGGCCGAGCGGTAGCCATTGCCGGCAGCGATGCCCGTGGTGTGGGTGCCGTGGGTCTGGTCGTTGCCATCGGCCGAATGCCGGCAAGCCAGCACATCGTCGCCATGATAGGTGGCGCCCACGGGCATAGTCCCGTCGTCGGCAGCGAGCATGTCCCACACCGAGCTGATGCGGCAACGATGGCTGAGGGTATCGAGAAAGGTGGGATGGGTATAGTCGAAGCCTATGTCCTGGACGCCTACCACCACGCCTTTGCCGGTAAAAGCCTGGGGCAAAGACTCTGCACGGTAGGCCTTGTCGGCACGGAGTATGACCGCCATCGTATCGAGGGTGGCACGGTGGGAACGGTTGGCCTCGATGCGCTTGACCTTAGGAAGCGAAGACAGCCGCGCGATGCTGCCCACGGGGATGCGGGCGATGTGGATGTTGCCAAAGCGGGCAAGCGACTCGCCGCCACAGGAGTCGAGCACAGCGGCTCCGTCGCCGTCAATCTCGACAAAGGCGCAAAGCCACGAGGCCGCATGGGCACCCACGCCCTGCACGCGGGCTGCCGACGAAGAGGCGTCGAGAGCCAGCGAGCGCACCATGGCAGACATCTTGGTAAAATCGGGGCGCTGAGCATAGACAGCCGTCACCATGGCCCATAGCAAAAACATAAATACGGTTCGCTTCATATTGCAAAATAAATGAAAATAAACGAGCCACGCAAGCCAAAGTCAAAAAAATCAAGGAGAAAGACCCATAACCCCTGTTTTTTTAGTACCTTTGCATGAACAGCAAACAATAATACTTAAATAATAATGGAACAAAAGGATTACAAGTATATCAGCGTGGCCTACAAGCTCTATGATATCACCGACAACAAGCAGGAACTGATAGAAGAGACAGCTAAAGACAAACCATTTGTGTTTCTCAGCGGTTTCGGAACCACTCTCGAGGACTTTGAAAGCAATCTCGTGGGTCTGGCAGAGGGTGCCGACTTCGACTTCGTGCTCTCTCCCGACAGAGCTTATGGCGAGCATGTAGACACACGCGTAGTGGAACTGGACAAGCAGATATTCAGCGTCGACGGCAAGTTTGACAGCAAGAACATCTACCCCGAAGCCATCGTCCCGCTGCAGAACGAGGACGGCAACCGTTTCCTCGGACGCGTGGTAAGCATCGGCAGCGACAAGGTGCGCATAGACCTCAACCACCCACTGGCTGGTATGACGCTCAACTTCAAGGGTACCATCCACGAGTCGCGTCCTGCCACCAATGCCGAGATAGAGCAGATGGCACGCATGCTGAGCGGTGAAGGCGGATGTGGCGGACACTGCGGAGGCGGCTGCGGCGGTCACTGTGGTGACGGCGGTTGCGGCGACGGCCACTGCGATGGCGAGGGCCACTGTGGCGGAGAAGGTCACTGCGGAGGCGAGGGCCACTGCGGAGGCGGACACCACAACCACTAATAGGCCAATAGGCAACAAAACCACCCACAACATGAGCAACACAATAGGAAACATACTGCGCCTCACCACCTTCGGCGAGAGCCATGGTGAAGCGATAGGCGGTGTCATCGACGGTTTTCCGGCTGGGATAGACATCGATATGGACTTCGTGCAACACCAGTTGGACCGTCGTCGTCCGGGTCAGAGCCGGCTTACGACGCAGCGCAACGAGAGCGACCGGGTAGAGATACTCAGTGGTGTATTTGAGGGCAAATCGACCGGTGCGCCCATCGGATTCATCGTGCGCAATACCAACCAGCACTCGCATGACTATGACAATATGCGCCGTGTGTTCAGACCCTCGCACGCCGACTATACCTATTATAATAAGTATGGCATACGCGACCATCGTGGGGGCGGACGCTCGTCGGCGCGGGTCACGATAAGCCGCTGTGTGGGTGGCGCGCTGGCTATGCTGGCGCTCAAGCAGATAGGGGTAAGCATCACGGCATATACCTCGCAGGTAGGAGGGATAGCGCTGGACCGCGACTATCACCGATACGACCTCAGACGCACTGACGACAACGACGTGAGATGTCCGGATGCCGACAAAGCGGCACAGATGGAAGAGCTCATCATGCAGGTGAAGAGCGACGGCGACACCATCGGCGGCGTCATCACCTGTGTGGTCGAGGGATGTCCTACCGGGCTGGGCGAACCAGAGTTCGGCAAACTGCACGCCCAACTGGGCAGCGCCATGCTGAGCATCAATGCCGTCAAAGGTTTTGAATATGGCGACGGCTTTGACATGGCCTCACACAGAGGCAGCGAGGTGAACGACCTCTTTGACCCCGACGGCAGCCACGTGACGCTTACCAACCACAGTGGGGGCATACAGGGCGGCATAAGCAATGGCGAAGACATCTGTTTCCGTGTGGCGTTCAAGCCTGTGGCAACACTGCTCAGACCGCAAGCCACAATAGACACAGACGGCAATGCTACGCAGCTGGAGGTCAAAGGTCGACACGACCCATGCGTGCTGCCACGCGCCGTGCCGGTGGTGGAGGCTATGGCTGCCATGGTGATACTCGACAGCTATCTGGTCAACAAGACCACACACCTGTAGGAAAACGGGCGGGACACGGCAGACGTGGCGCCCAACATGACTCATAAGGATACGAAAAAAGGTTCTTCTGTCTTTGCCAATGGCATGCAGAAGAACCTTTTTCTATGTATTACGCGTCAAGCCTTAATCGGCATCGGGAACGATGAGCTTGTAGCCCTTGCCGTGGATGTTGATAATCTCAATCTGGTCATCGTCTTTCAGATGCTTACGCAGCTTGGTGATATACACATCCATCGAGCGGGCATTGAAATAGTTGTCGTCAATCCAGATGGTCTTGAGGGCAAAGTCGCGCTGCAGAATCTCGTTGGAGTGAGCGCAGAGCAGAGCCAGGAGCTCGTTCTCCTTGGTGGTGAGCTTGGTCTGCTTCTCACCGATGGTGAGCAGCTGCTTCTGGGCATCGAACACGAAGCGGCCGATACGGAATACGGTAGCATCCTTGGCCTTCTTGCCATGGACACGACGCAGGATGGCCTCAATACGCAGCACGAGCTCCTCCATAGAGAATGGCTTGGTGATATAGTCATCGGCACCAATCTTGAAGCCTTCGAGGATATCGTCCTTGAGGGCACGGGCGGTAAGGAAGATGATAGGAATCTCGGTGTTGGCCTGACGAATCTCCTGGGCCAGGGTGAATCCGTCTTTCTTGGGCATCATCACGTCGAGAACGGCAATGTCGAACTTGCCCTTGGCAAACTCTCTGTAGCCGACCTCGCCATCCTGGCAGAGAACTGCCTGATAACCTTTGGCCTGTAGATACTCGCGGAGCAACATTCCCAAATTCTCATCGTCTTCGCAAAGCAAAATTTTCAACTTCTCGTCCATAGTTGTATTGTTTAAATGATTATTGATATTGTTTCTATTGATAATTGTGATTGATTAATCTTCTATCTTTGGCAACTTGATGGTAAAGGTGGTACCCTTGCCCACTTCACTTTCTACCTTGATGGTGCCGCTATGCAGGTCGATAATCTTCTTGACATAGGCAAGTCCCAGACCGAAGCCCTTGACATCGTGCACGTTGCCGGTATGCACGCGGTAGAACTTCTCAAACACCTTCTTCAGGTTTTCCTTCTTGATGCCGATGCCGGTATCTCGCACGGAGAAGCAGAGATGGGTATCGTCGTTCCATGTGCGCAGATAGATATTGAGCGGCTTCTCGGGCTTGCCATACTTCACGGCGTTGTCCATCAGATTGAAGAGGGCGTTCTGGAAGTGCACCTCGTCGACATAGATGGCAGAGTCGACAGCCTCAATCTCGGTGTAGATTTTTCCGCCGGTATGCTCTACGCGCAGGGTAAACGAGTTGGCCATGTTCTCGACCATCTCGTTGAGGTCGAGGTGCTTCTTCTTGAACACAGCCTTCTTGCGGTCGAACATACTCATCTGCAGCACCTTCTCCACGAGGAAGCGCAGGCGCTTGGACTCGTCCTGCACCACTCCCGACAGATGCTTCATCATGGTCTCGCTCTTGGTGACGCTCTGGTCGTTCATCATCTGCGCCGCAAGCGAAATGCTGGCGATAGGCGTCTTGAGCTCGTGGGTCATATTGTTGATGAAGTCATTCTTAATCTCAGACAATCTCTTCGAGCGGAATATCGTGACTATCGTGAAGATAAAGGTGATAAGCAGCACCACGGTGAAGATCACACTGGGAATCATGAAGCGGATAGACGAGTAGATGTAGCTGTTCATATCGGGGAAGTGCAGCTTGACAACTCCCATCTTGCTGACCGGGTCGTTGCGGAAGAGTATCTGGGTGTAGGTGTACTCTTCTCCCTCGTCGGAATAGTCGGGGCAACGATAGACCTCGCGACCGTCTTGGGTAGACACGGTGAAATGGTAGCCAATGTTGACGCCATTGTTCATCAACTCTGCCTTGAGGTCCTGGTCGAGCAGCTTGAAGTTGATGCGCTCCTTCAGCGGTTTGTCTGATGCCGAGTAGAGTATAGACACCACCACCTCGTCGAGCAGCGCCTTCTGATAGACATAGCGGTTCTTGACAATCTCCTGCAACGACCTCGAAGCCTCGGAGATGCTGCCCTTGTCGTTTTCGAGAATCATTCCCTTGGGCTTGGTGGCAGGATTGGATGATATGGTCTTGAGCTCGAACGAGGTGTAGATAGTTCCGTCCTTGCCCACGGCAGCATACTGATGCGACTGCTGCACTGTAGCGTCGGGATGGCCGGAGCGCGTGCCCACAGAGTCCTTCTTGAAGGCCTTACGCTCAGTCTCGTTGACGTCTTTCTCAAGATAACGCAGGGTCTCGTTAAGCTCCAAATTGCGCGAGGCCTGATAGAGAGAACGGTTGACACTCTCGTCAAACTGCTCTTTCTTCATATCCACCATCTCCTGGATATACTTGAGCTGTAGGAAAAGCAGAATCAGGAAGCTGACGCCCATGATGACTGCTATGGTCCATATTGTTTTCTTTTTCATAATGCAAATATACGTAAATACTTAAAACGTTAACATTAAAAGGTTAATTATTTACATCGTGTTTAACATTATTAACTATAAATACACAGATTACTTACGCATTTGTAATTATCATGATGACGGATAGGATAAAAAAAAGGAGGGATATGGCTTTACCCATTCCCTCCATCATTTTCGGATTTTATACTCTGTTATTCGTCATCGTCTTTCTGCTCTGCCTCATGCTCGGCAATCAGCTTGGACTGAACATCATTGGGCACGAGTTCGTAGCTGGCGAACTTGGTGGTAAACGAGGCACGTCCGCCAGTAAGACTACTCAGAGAAATAGAGTAGTTGGCGAGCTCCTTCAATGGAATCTTGGCCTGGAGTTTCTGGTAACCAGCCTCTGAGTCCATACCCATGATGAGGGCACGACGTCCCTGCAGGTCGCTCATCACATCGCCCATATAGTCTGACGGTACATAAACCTCGAGGTCATAGATAGGCTCCAGAATCTTAGGACCGGCATTCTTGAACGCATCAGAGAAAGCGTGGCGGGCAGCCAGGGTGAATGAGATTTCATTGGAGTCAACTGGGTGCATCTTGCCATCATAAACGATTACGCGTACGTCGCGGGCGTAGCTACCAGTAAGAGGTCCGCGCTCCATGCAGTCCATAATACCCTTGAGGATAGCGGGCATGAAACGAGTATCGATGGCACCGCCAACAACCGAGTTGAGGAATACGAGCTTGCCGCCCCACTCCAAATCAACTTCCTGACGGCTCTTGATGTTCATCTTGAACTCCTGACCACCGAAGTTGAACACGGTAGGATCGGGCATACCCTCGGCATAAGGCTCGACGATGAGGTGAACCTCGCCAAACTGTCCGGCACCACCACTCTGCTTCTTGTGACGATACTCGGCCTTGGCTTTCTTGGTGATGGTCTCACGGTAAGGCACGCGGGGCTCATCGAAGACTACACTCAGCTTCTCGTTGTTTTCCAGACGCCACTTCAGCGTACGCAGATGGAACTCTCCCTGACCGTGAACGATGGTCTGGCGCAGCTCCTTGCTCTGTTCTACCACCCATGTGGGGTCTTCCTGACGCATCTTGAGCAGGGCGACCATGAGTTTCTCCATATCCTGGGCATTGGTAGTGCGGATAGCACGCGAATACTTGGAATTGGGATACTTGATGAAGTCGAAACGCCACTCACAGTCCTTGCCGTTGAGCGTGTTGCCGGTCTTGACATCCTTGAGCTTCACGGTACAGCCGATGTCGCCAGCCTCGAGACGGTCTACGGCGATACGGTTGGCACCGGCGCAGGCATAGATGGTACCCAGACGCTCCTTGGAACCACGGTCGGCATTGGCAAGGTCGTCACCAGGCTTAACCGAACCACTCATAACCTTGAAGTAAGACACTTCACCGATATGGGGTTCCATACCAGTCTTGAAGAAATACAGACTCTCTGGTCCGGCGGCGTTGGCCTCAACCTCTTCACCACGGGTATTGTGCATCTTAGGCATCTCGCTTACGAAGGGAACTACATTGCCCAAGAATTCCATCAGTCGGCGAACGCCCATATCCTTGCCTGCACATACGCAGAATACAGGGAAGATAGAGCGGGTTACCAGACCCTTGCGGATACCTTCACGCAGCTCGTCCTCGGTGAGGGTTTCCTCTTCGAAGAACTTCTCCATCAGAGACTCGTCGTTCTCTGCAGCAGCCTCGACCAGAGCCTTGTGCAGCTCCAAAGCCTTATCCATCTCCTCGGCAGGAATGTCCTCGATGATGGGCGCACCACCCTCGGGCTTCCAGCTGTACTTCTTCATCAGGAGCACGTCGATAAGCGCATTGAAACCAGGACCGGTAGACAAGGGGTACTGTATCTGTACGCACTTGCTGCCATAGATTTCATGCATGCTGTTGATGATGTTGTCGAAGTCACACTTGTCTGAATCCAGCTGGTTGACAAGGAAGATAACGGGCTTCTTGAGTTTCTCGGTATAACGGAAGTTATTCTGTGTACCCACCTCAGGACCATACTGGCCATTGATGAGAATCACGGCCTGGTCGGTAACGTTGAGGGCAGTAATGGCGCCACCCACGAAGTCATCGGAACCGGGGCAGTCGATAATATTCAGTTTCTTGTTGTTCCACTCTACATGGAATACTGTGGGGAATACAGAGTAGCCATACTCCTGCTCTACGGGGAAGTAGTCGCTCACCGTATTCTTGGCTTCCACTGTACCACGACGTTTGATGATTCCAGCTTCAAAAAGCATACTCTCGGCAAGCGTGGTCTTGCCGCTACCCGCACTGCCAAGCAGCGCGATGTTCTTGATTTCATTTGTTTGATATACTCTCATATCAAAAAGATTTAAGTTGTTAGTAATGTTCTTAGTCATGGCATGTGTTGCGATACACTTGCCCTTATCGATGCTAAAGTTATATATTTTAGGAGAAACACCAAAAGAAAACGGCAAAAATCTTCATTTTTTTTCAACTTATTAGTAATTTTGCGCCAATTATGGCTGGTTTATACATTCACATACCTTTCTGTGCATCGCGTTGTGCCTACTGTGGCTTTTACAGTACCACACGTGCTGATATCCAAGATAGTTATATCGACGCCGTGTGCCACGAACTTGACATGCGCCAAGCCTCTGCCGACAGCATCGATACCATCTATCTGGGGGGAGGTACGCCCAGCATGCTCTCTGCCGGCAATCTCGACAGACTCATCTCCTATATATATAATAGGTATAGGGTGAGCGACGACGCCGAAGTCACCATCGAATGTAATCCCGACGACGTGTGTCGCGCAGGTTTCCGCCTGCCGCCACAGGTAAACCGTGTAAGTATGGGAGCCCAGACTTTCAGTGACAGCAGGCTCCGCCTGATTCGCCGACGCCACACTGCCGATGAGGTGACACGGGCTGTAGAGACACTGCATCGGCTGAACATCGGCAATATCAGCGTAGACCTCATGTTCGGTTTTCCCGACGAGACTCTGGCCGACTGGGAGAGCGACATAGACCATGCTCTCGCTCTCGGCGCCCAACACCTGTCGGCCTACTCCTTGATGTATGAAGAGGGTACCCTGCTCTACCGGTATCTGGAGCAAGGGAAGATAAAGGAAATAAGCGACGAACTGTCGCTCGACATGTACAACGTGCTTATCGACCGGCTTACCGCTGCCGGATATGAACACTATGAGATAAGCAACTTTGCCCTACCGGGCTTCCGAAGCCGCCACAACAGCAGCTACTGGCACGACACGCCCTACATAGGCGTAGGTGCAGCCGCGCACTCGTATGACGGAAATACAAGGAGTTGGAATACAGCCAGTCTGGACGACTACATCAGCTCGATAGAAGATGGCATTCGCCCCTGCGAATACGAGACGATAGATGCCGAGACCCACTACAACGACCTTATCACCACTGCTCTACGCACGCGAGAGGGGCTGCAGCTCGAGCACCTTTCGCCCGAAGACCGGCAGTTTGCCCTCGACGCCGCCAGACCACACATCGGCCGCGGCCTGCTGGCTGTCGACGACGACCGGCTCCACCTCACCCGCAGCGGCATCTACCTCTCCGACAGCATCATGAGCGACCTGATGCGGATATAGCCATCCTTACAGTTCTATCTTTCCGTCGCGGCGATACTGCTCGTAGTAGTATTGCTTGATTTCCTTGTCTATTTCGGCCACGCTGCGTTTGCCCGTGACATAGGGACGCACCATCTGGCACACCACCACGCACACCACGCAGATGACGAGCAAGATAAGGAAGTTAACCAGGCTGCTCGCCACAAACTTGTAATCCATCAGACACACCACCACGCCCACGGGCACTATCCAGAGCAGCCAGTCGCCCAGAGTGTTCATCCCCAAGCTATGGGTTCGCTCTTCCTGCCAGCGCTTGGGGGCTCGCGCAATGAGTTGTTTGCTATGAGCGGTCCAGAAGTCTTCAAATTCTTTTTCCATAATCTATCTTTTTGCAACGCTACTCTGACAGTGCAAGCCTCAGCCCCGTAGTATGGCGCGAATCGGGCACTGCCGAGCCTCGGGCACATATATAGCACCCTATCTGCGCACCATTCCAGTAATTGCCACGCACCACGCGGAAATCGCCCGTAGCCGGTCCTTTGGGGTCAACGGCCAGGCTGGCGGTATAGTCGCCCATAAAGTCGCTGCACCACTCAGACACATTGCCTGCCATGTCATACAGCCCCAGTTCGTTTGGTTCCAGGCCTCCCACATCGTGGGTGGTCATGTCGCTATTGCCCTTGTACCAGGCCACGTTATTCAGGTTGTCACTACCGCTGAACACATAGCCACGCGACCTGTTACCACCGCGTGCGGCATACTCCCACTCGGCCTCGGTGGGCAGACGGAAACTGTAGCCGGTAAGTGTTCTGAGGCGCGACAGAAACAGCTGGCAGTCATCCCAACTCACATGCTCCACAGGTCTGTTGTCGCCCTTAAACCGCGAAGGGTTACTGCCCATGACGGCACGCCACAGCGCCTGAGTCACCTCATACTTACTGATAAAGAAAGAGCTTACCGTAACTCTATGAGCCGGCGAGGCCCACCCTACTGCATCCTGCATACCCTTGGTAAGTCCCATTGTATAGGTGCCGCCCTCTACGCGTACCATATCATGTACAGCCTGATCCAGCAGTTGCTTACGCGACGGCCCACTCTTTCGGGTCTGCACCGTACGCTTCTGTGTCTTAGACTTTGAGGGTGTGGTATGCGTAACATTCGGAGCAGGCGTGGTCTTAGGGCGTATAATGCCCTGTGCCCCCATTTCTATCGATACGGCCAGTGCCAGTATCGCCATCATGCTTCTTACTGTTTTCATCCTATATGTATTAAAAGACGAGGACAAAAGTACAAAAAAAAATGATGAAGCAGTCTATTATTCGGGAATAATTGCACAATGCTTCTCATAACCGCCAACATAATAGTAAAAAAAACAATACACTCACATAACGATAATGGGAATGCGCTATGGGGCAGACGCACGAGCCCAAAGACGGTGAGAAACAGATACAGTGCATTCTCGCTGGTTGTTACCATGGTTGGATTCAAGCTCATGTACTATGTCGATTTTATCGCTTTCATGGAAGAACCCGAGAAAACATGGAATGATATTCTTGCAAAAAGAGACGCAAAAAGCGCCGCCACCACCTAATCTTTTCGATTAAGGGGGCTTATTGTTGGAAAAAGAAAGCCCGAAGTCAAATTTACTGGGCTTCGGGCGAGATTTTATGCTATTTTGATTTTTACCGGACAGCAATATTTTCCATAATCATCTGTTTTAATCGTTTCTTCATCAGGTGCAGGCCTGCGGCTACACCCTCTGCTCGGTATTATTGAACTGGAGCATACGTTGGGGCACGCTGCGGCGCACGGCGTCGGCAATGAGATTGAGCACCGAGTGGCGCACAAAGGCACGCGTGGTAAGCAGCACCACCTCGCGCACAGGTATGGGCAGAGCAAAGGGGCGCACCAGTTCGTGCTGAGCCGGAGAGAGCTGTTCGAGAGCCAGCTCGGGAATGAAGGTGACACCCTGGCCGCCCTCCACCATGCGCATGAAGGTCTCGATACTACCGAGCGAATAGGTCTTCTTGCTGCTGTCGGCCGACTTGAGTTGGCAGAACTTGACCAGCTGGTCGCGGAAGCAGTGACCCTCTTCGAGCAGCCATAGGAACTCGTTGTTCAGGTCGCTGGTCTTGATGGCCTTGTGGGAGAAGAGGGCATCGCCACGCGACACGTAGGCCAGAAACTGCTCATAGAAGAGCGGTGTCTGCACATAGTGGTCCATATCGTCGAGGCTCACCAGGATGGCGGCGTCGAGCTCGCCCCGGTTGAGGGCACGCTTGATGTCGGCAGTCTTCATCTCCATCACGCGGATATCGGCCTCGGGGTGCTCGCGCTGCAGACGGGTGAAGAACCGAGGCAGCAGATATGGGGCTATGGTGGGCAGGATACCCAGACTGAAAGTGCCTGCCAGCGACTGGCGCTCTTCGTTCACGATGTCGTGGATGCGGTTGGCTCTCACCAGCACCTTCCATGCCTGCTCTACCACCTTGCGGCCTATCTCGGTGGGTATCACCTGCTGCGACGAGCGCTCAAATATCTTCACGCCCAATTCGGTTTCCAACTTCTGTATCATGGCGCTCAGCGTGGGCTGGGTGACGCCACAATGCTCGGCGGCACGGGCGAAATGGCGAAGCCGATATACCGCCACAATATATTCCATCTGTTGTAATGTCATGGCCTATTTACGCGTTAAAATTATCATTTGTATGGGCAAAGTTAATAAAATAATCAACGGCAGAGCACACTATTATAGATTTTTTCTATGGGCAGATAGAAAAAAACGTTTGGAGGCTGTCGGATATATGGTTAACTTTGCATCCAGAATAACAAACAAAACAGAAATGATTATGAAAGAACTTAAAGGAACCAAAACAGAGAAGAACCTCATGGAGGCTTTCGCAGGTGAGTCTATGGCTCGCAACAAATATACCTATTTCGCATCACGTGCCAAGAAGGACGGCTTCGAGCAGATAGCTGCCATCTTTGAAGAGACAGCTGCCAATGAGAAAGAGCACGCCAAGATGTGGTTCAAGTACCTTGAAGGTGGCGCCGTAAAGGATACCAGAAGCAATCTGAAGGCTGCCGCCGAGGGCGAAAACTACGAGTGGACCGACATGTACGACCGCATGGCACAAGAGGCCGAGGAAGAGGGCTTCACAGAGATAGCTGCCAAGATGCGCGGCGTGGCTGCCATCGAGAAACTCCATGAGGAGCGCTACCGCAAGCTGCTGAAGAACATCGAGGACGCCCTCGTATTCTCACGCGAAGGCGACGCCATCTGGGTATGCCGCAACTGTGGCCACGTGGTAGTGGGCAAGCAGGCTCCCCAGGTATGCCCCGTGTGCAACCATCCGCAGAGCTACTTCGAGCTCAAGGCCGAGAACTATTAAGCAATGGCCCTCTGCCGCAAGGCGAGACCAAGAGGATAACAGCCCAGGACTGTCGAGGATTTTTCCCCACAGTCCTGGGCTTTGTCGTCACTACAACCATCATTCCCGCCGCCCCACTCCCCCATCCCACCACACGGAAAGAGGTGGTGATGATGGCTTTGGGAAGTATTTCGTGGTTGGATTTTATTGTTTCGTGGTTTGCTTTTATGATTGCGCGCCACGATTCCTGCATTTCACGCTTTGAGATAAACTTAGGGGTGGTGGCGGAGAAGTTGTGGACATGCGTGGCGGATCGGGGAATGACAGAATGAAGACCGGGAATATCGGCGTAGAGGTCGGGAACTGACGGCTCGAAGACAGGGGCAGACAGGTCTACGGCAGCGGGCATGAAAAAAGCCACTCACTGCATGGGTGAGTGGCTTGATGGGGTGAAACTAAAACAGGGATTATTTGGGATTAACTATCTCGTTGACTGCGTCGCCTATGCAGGCGTTGGGCATCTGGATATGCAGCATCTCGCACACGGTAGGAGCGATATCGACGATGCGGGTAGGTGTGGAGGTCTGTCCGTGGGGCACCTTCCATCCCATAAATACCATGGGGATGTGTGAGTCGTAGGGGTTCCACACGCCGTGGCTGGTGCCGCGGTATTCGGGGGTAACCACGCCATCGACGTGATGGGGCTTGGGCACCACAAAGAGGTCGCCGCTGCGCTCGGGGTTCCATCCGTTGACGATGCGCTCGCGGATGAGCTGTGGCAGGCTGGTGTTGACGGCATTGGCATAGTCGACTACCATGTGTACCTTGGGGTTGCGGGCCAGGAAGTCGGCAGCCTCTTTCTTCACGGCGTCGAGCTGGAGTCCGGCCTTGGCGATGGCAGCGTGGTCGAGGTAGATGCGGTTGGCATTGGCCATGAGCGCCACGGTCTCGATGCCATACTTGGTGCGGAAGGCCTCGTTGAGCGACTTGATTTCGTTCCATGCGGCATAGCCGTCGGCGGGTATCTTGTGCTCCTTCATCACATTGGCGTTGTGCATGCCACCGTGGTCGGCGGAGAGGAAGAAGAGGTAGTTGCCCTTGCCCACCTTCTGGTCGAGATAGGCGAGGAAGTCTGCCAACTCGGCATCGGTACGCATATAGGCAGCCTTATTCTCGGCGCCACGGGTGCCATAGGCATGGCCGATGATGTCGGTCGAAGAGATGCTGATGGCGAGCATGTCGGTGACATCGTCCTGACCCAGCTGCTCATTGTCGAGCACGGCTTTGGCCATCTGGAAAGTCTTGGTGACACCCTCGGGGCTGCACTTGATGTCGGTACCAGGCTTCACGCGCACGGTCTTGTTGAAGCGGTTGACCCACTCGGGCAGCTTGTCCATATAATAGGAGCTGGAGATGAAGTGTCCTGCCGAGGTGTCCCACCAGTAGGCGGCGTCGGCAGCATGGCCTGCGGGCAGGATGGCTGCGCGGTCCTTGAGCGCAACGCCAAAGACCTTGGCCTTGTAGTCGGTGGCTATCTTGAGCATATCGCCGATGCCTGTGGCAAGGAGGTTGCGAGGCGACATTTTGCCCTCTCTGCTCGACGAGCCCACGCCATGCACGGTGGAGTCGGACACGCAGTACATCTTCTTGCCGGCAATCATAAAATCGTTGCCGGCGATGCCGTTGAGGCCTGGCACCGAGCCGGTATAGATACATGAATGGCCGATGGCAGTAACGGTGGGCACATAGTTGATCATGGTGTTCTCGCAGCTGAAACCTTCGCGCAGCAGGCGCTTGAAGCCGCCTTCGCCAAACTGGTCATTATAATAATAGAGGTAATCCCATCTCATCTGGTCGACCACGAAGCCTACCACGAGCTTGGGCCGCTCTACCTGGGCGAAAGTCGCGGTGCAGGCAAAGACCATCATCAAGAAAGAAATCAATCTTTTCATTGTAACTTGTTTTATTGTTTGTTAATTGTTTGTAGAGAAAAAGTCCGGCCACATGCCGAAATCGGATACAAAGGTAAGAATAATCAACATATCAGGGCATAGAAATTTGACAAAAAAGGCCCGGTTTCTTTCAAAACCAGGCCTTTTCCACCTAAATTATTATAATTGTAACACCAATGGTGTTTTACCTTTCTTCGCAAGGGGCTTACTTGCCCATGTCGAGGTTGTGACCCAAACTGATGGCCTTAACCAAAGCGACTGCGATAATCATTACAAATCCTAATGTCAACATAATCTTTTTACCTTTCTTTTTTAAGTTGTTAATGTTATCCTTTTGTTATCGAGTGCAAAGATACGCTGTTTGCGCACACAGTCCAAACAATTCGCACTAAAATGGTATGAAATCCCACTTTTGTTGACCTCGGTCAAAATAAAAATCGAGGACTTGCGTTATATCAATAAAAGGCAATTAATAACTACATAACAACAACTATGATGACGGAAGGATATATCGTAAAGCGCTTCGGCCAACCCGTAAAGCGTTATGTTCAGATTTTGGAGCTCAAGGACGACCCTGAGTCGCTGGCCAGCTATCGTAAAGCTCATTCGCGCGAGGACTTCTGGCCCGAAATCAAGCAGGGAATACAGGAAGTAGGCATCCTGGAGATGGAACTATATATGATAGGTACGCGCGAGGTGATGATCGTAGAGACTCCCCTCGACTTCGACTGGGACAAGGCTATGGCACGACTTGCCCAGCTGCCTCGCCAGCAGGAGTGGGAAAACTTTGTCGGCCGTTTCCAAAAGTGCAAGGAGGGCGATACCTCTGACGAGAAGTGGCAGATGATGGAGCGTTTCTTCTATCTGTACGAAGACTGATGACTGGCAACGGTCGTAGAAACGACTGCAGACTTAGCGGCATAATGGTTGGAAAAAGTGGGGACGATGATGACAATCCTTACTTTTTTCAACATTTTTCGTAAATTTCATTACAATTTGTGCGGTTTTTAAGTAAAAATGTGTAACTTTGCCCAAAAGATTGAGAGAAATTGTATCAAGGTTAACATTTTTACTTAAAACATTAACAGAATGAAAGCTACGGATGTTGTGGAAAATCTTAAGAGAAGATTTCCAAATGAGCCTGAGTATATCCAGGCTGTCAGCCAGGTTTTGGCTACTATTGAGGATGAATACAACAAGCACCCCGAATTTGACAGGGCCAACCTCATCGAGCGCCTTTGTGTTCCGGATCGCATCATCCAGTTCCGCGTAAACTGGGTCGACGACAAAGGCAATGTGCAGACCAACATGGGTTACCGCGTCCAGCACAACAACGCCATCGGCCCCTACAAAGGCGGCATTCGTTTCCACTCATCGGTAAACCAGTCTATTCTCAAGTTTCTTGCTTTTGAGCAGACTTTCAAGAACTCGCTCACTACCCTGCCTATGGGCGGCGGCAAAGGCGGCAGCGACTTCTCGCCCCGCGGCAAGAGCAATGCCGAGGTGATGAGGTTCTGCCAGGCTTTCATGCTCGAACTCTACCGCCACATCGGTCCCGACGAAGACGTTCCGGCAGGTGACATCGGCGTGGGTGGCCGCGAGGTGGGCTACATGTTTGGTATGTACAAGAAGCTCACCCATCAGTTCTGTGGCATCCTCACCGGAAAGGGTCAGGAGTTTGGCGGTTCGCGCATCCGTCCCGAAGCCACGGGCTACGGCAACATCTACTTCCTCGAGAACATGCTGAAGACGCGCAACATAGAGCTCGCCGGCAAGACGGTGCTCGTATCGGGTTCGGGCAACGTGGCACAATATACTATGGAGAAACTGCTCGAGCTCGGCGCCAAGCCCGTCACCTGTTCTGACTCCGACGGATATATCTACGACCCCGACGGAATAGACCGCGAGAAGCTCGACTACATTATGGAACTCAAGAATATAGAGCGTGGCCGCATACGCGAATATGCCGAGAAGTACGGCGTGAAATACGTGGAGGGCGCCAAGCCTTGGTTTGAGAAGGCCGACATCGCCACACCCTGTGCCACCCAGAACGAAATCAATGAAGAGGCTGCACGGGCACTGGTGGCCAACGGCGTGATAGCCGTGACCGAGGGCGCCAACATGCCCACCACTCCCGAGGCCATCAAGGTGTTCCAGGATGCCAAAATCCTCTACTGCCCCGGCAAGGCAAGCAATGCCGGCGGTGTGGCAGTATCGGGACTGGAGATGACGCAGAACTCGGAGCGTCTGCGCTGGTCGCGCGAGGAGGTGGATGCCAAGCTGCGCGAAATCATGAACGACATCCACGCCAACTGTGTGAAATATGGTACACAGGCCGATGGCTACATCAACTACGTGAAGGGTGCCAACATAGCCGGCTTCCTCAAGGTTGCACGAGCCATGATGGCACAAGGCATAGTCTAAAACAAGATGCGCACCACCTCGTCCATGGGCAGACGCTGCTCCTTGGGCACCGCAAAGTAAAGGTGGCCGTCGCGATAGATAAACGATAACTTCTGGCCAGTGCGCAAGACGGTGACACTGGCAGGCTTACGGGCAGTAATCAGGTTGACCTGGTTGCTGCCCTTTGGCATTACATGGGCATAGAGCGTATCGCTGCCGCGCGAGGTGAGCTTGACGTTGCAGAGCTCGGGTCCGGGCGTGATGCCGGTGCCGAAGATTGACTCGCGACCATACTTCATCCACTGCGACAGACTGTCCATCTTGGCATAGAACTCCCGCGGCATATCGCCGTCGGGCCGGGGACCCACATTGACCAGGAAGTTGCCACCAAGGGAACGCGCCTGGGCCAAGCGGTTGAAGAACCAGGCCATAGGGCGGAACTTCTCCTTGCGGTCGTAGCCCCAGCCGCCGCCATAGGTCCACAGGTCCTGCACCTCCCACCAGGGCGAAGGGATATAGGTAGGCTCGCCGCACTCAAAGGGCGTGGTGAGGTCGCCTATGCGCACGCTGGTTCCGTCGGGGTTGTCGGGGTCTACCAGGTTGGCCCATCTGTCGTTGATGACGATACCGGGCTGCATAGTTCTGATCCAACAGTATATCTTCTCGGTGTTGTTCTCAGTGATGCCGCGCCACCCCATACCGTCGAGCCACAGCAGGTCTATCTTGCCATAGTGCGTCAGCAGTTCTTCCAGCTGGCGCATCACATATCCCACAAACCTTACATACTTCGCGCGATTGGCTACGCTGTCGGTTATGGCTGGCACCTTGCTTCGGGTTCTGACATTAAACTCACACGGCGCCATTGCCTCAGGATAATGCCAGTCGCGGGGCGAAAAGTAAAGACCCACCTTGAGTCCGGCGGCACGACACGCATCGATATACTCGCGCACGAGGTCGCGGCCGGGCAAGTCGTGGCGCACGCCTATACCATACTTGGATGGCCAGAGAGCATAACCGTCGTGGTGACGGGTGGTAAGCACGGCATAGGTGAACCCGGCGTCATGGGCTGCCGTGAGGAAACTGTCGGGAAGAATGGTGGGCTTGAACTTGCGGGCAAGCCGGTAATAACGCTTGGGACTGTGATAACGCTTGCCGCCATAGCGGTAGTACTTTATCATGTTCCAGGACGGCTGGATGCCGTCGACACTGTGTATGCCCCAGTGCATAAACAGGCCGAGCGCCGCGCCAGGGTACCACTGGGCGTCAGGATGGCGCGTAGGCATCACCACGTCGTCGGGCACCGGAGCGGCAATGAGCTTCTCGGCACGCTGCACGTCGGCAGCGTCTATCTTGTAATCATCGGGGTTGATACGGGGCTGCGCATGGAGCATCGACGCCGCCGCACAGATAGTCAGCAATGTATTGATTTTTCGCATTAGGTTTGGTATTGTTAAGTATTACTGTTGCAAAATTACACAATTAAGCCAATACCGCGCCTGCAATATTTGCTATTTCGCTTGTGGCACATGACACAATGACAACAACGGCGGCCACCCCAAAAAGAAGAAATGCGGCCTTGCGTGCGGACATAAAAAAAGGACTGAGAAAACCTCAGTCCTTAGTGGTGATTCCGGCGGGATTCAAACCCACAACCTTCTGATCCGTAGTCAGATGCTCTATTCAGTTGAGCTACGGAACCATTCCGTTCTTTGCTTCTTAAGTAGTAGGCTAACCTTGTTCCTTAATTGCGAGTGCAAAGGTACAGAGTTTTTCCTATACCGCCAAACATTTCCCCAATTATTTTTCAAAAAACTGCATTTTTCCTGTTTTCGGCCATATTTTACCCCATATTTGGCGATAATGACTGCCCGGGCCATGTCTGCCGAGCGCAACCTGGCTTCGCCACATAGGAACTGCACCCAGAGACCGGAAACGACAATCTGCGCCCTGGTGACCACGGCGAACATAAAAAAAAGAGCCGTATCCACTACAGATACGACTCTCTAAAAAGAAATATAGATAATTCGATTACTTAATCAGGTCAACCGAACGCTTGAGGAAGTCATTCAGACGCTGTCCCTTCAGCATGCCGTTCTGGAGCAATGCCAAGTCGATGAGCTGATGTACCACCTCATTGCCAGCAGCGTATTCGCCCAGAATCTGGGTCTTCTTGGCGCGCTGGTCGTTGATGGCCTTCTGCGTATTGGCCTTGTCGTCCTTCTCCTCCTGGCTGATTTCCTCGTCTTTCTTGCCACTCTGGCTCTGATTGATGGCAGCCAGACGAGCTTCCTGACCACGCAATTCGGCCTCAACCGGCTTCAGAGCATCTGCAGTAGCCTTGTCGGTCTCGTCAAGTACACGCTTGATGAGCGGATGGTCGCTGTTGAGTACTACCATATACGAATCAGGCATCTGCATATAGAAACTCATACCAGGCTGATACTTGCTGGTCTCCTTCATACGGCGCATATATTCATTCTGGGTGACGAGTACAGGCTGTCCATTCTCGCCCATGGGCTGGACCTCGACCATGAACTCGGCCTTGTCTATCTTGGGCATCTGGGTCTTGAAGACCTCTGACAGCTTGGCGCTCTCATCCTCGCCCAGCTCGTTCTTCTTCTCGTCGTCCTTGGTGATAAGACGGTCGGCGATGTCGGCATCGACACGTGTGAAGCGGCTCTTCTCAAACTTCTGCTCCAACATGGAGATGGCAGGAGTATCGAGTTCACCGTCCATCAGCAGCACGCTGTAACCCTTGGCCTTGGCAGCCTCGATATATGAATACTGCTCGGTGGCGTCGTTGGCGTAGAGATATACCAGATTGCCATCCTTGTCGGTCTGGTTGTCCTTGATGAGGGTCTTGTACTCCTCGAAGGTGAAGTACTTGCCGTCGGTGTCCTTCATCAAGGCAAAGTCCTTGGCGCGGTCATAGAAATCTTCCTGCGACAGCATGCCGTAGTTGATGAAGAGCTTCAAGTCGTCCCATTTCTCCTCAAAAGCCTTGCGGTCGGCCTTGAAGAGCGACTGCAGACGGTCTGCCACCTTCTTGGTGATGTAGGTAGAGATCTTCTTCACGTTGGCATCACTCTGTAGATAGCTTCGGCTTACGTTGAGGGGGATGTCGGGAGAGTCAATCACACCATGCAGGAGAGTGAGGAAGTCGGGCACGATGCCTTCGACCTGATCGGTCACAAACACCTGGTTGCAGTAGAGCTGTATCTTGTTGCGCTGGAGTTCTATATTGCTCTTGATGCGTGGGAAATAGAGAATACCAGTAAGATGGAAGGGATAATCTACATTCAGATGGATCCAGAAGAGGGGCTCATCGTGCATGGGATAGAGCGTGCGATAGAACTTCTTGTAGTCCTCGTCCTTCAACTGACTTGGGGTAGCGGTCCAGAGAGGCTCCACGTCGTTGATGATATTGTCCTCGGCAGTCTCCACCTGCTTGCCGTCCTTCCACTCGGTCTTCTTGCCAAAGGCTACGGGCACAGCCAGAAACTTGCAGTACTTGTTGAGCAGCGACTCGATGCGGGCCTTCTCCAGGAATTCCTTGCAGTCGTCGTCGATGTAGAGGATGATGTCAGAACCACGGTCTTCCTTCTCTGTTTCTTCCAGTGTATATGAAGGGCTGCCGTCGCAAGACCATTTCACGGCCTTGGCGTCATCCTTGTAGCTGCGGGTAACAATCTCTACCTTCTTGCTTACCATGAAAGCAGAGTAGAAACCCAAACCGAAATGACCGATGATGGCATTGGCCTTGTCCTTGTACTTCTCCATGAAGTCGTTGACGCCAGAGAAGGCTATCTGATTGATATAGCGGTCAACCTCGTCGGCAGTCATACCGATACCGCGGTCGCTGATGGTGAGCGTACCCTTGTCCTTATCCAGGTTTACATGCACGGTGAGGTCACCCATCTCGCCTTTGAAATCACCCTGGGCAGCCAGGGTCTTCAGCTTCTGGGTAGCGTCTACCGCATTGGAAACCATTTCACGAAGGAAGATCTCGTGATCAGAATAGAGGAACTTCTTGATGACAGGGAATATGTTCTCTGTCGTTACTCCGATATTACCTTTTTGCATAGTTATATGTATTTTATAAAGTTTCGTTCACTTTAATCATTTGCAAAAAACGTGCCACAGCCATCTGGATGCTCCATAAAATCATATTGCCATGTTGCGCTTGCTCCTTATATATATAATAAGGTATAGGGATGCAGGAAAAGTGATGACTGCTGATTGCCCTACCCTACCAGCTACGAGTGATATGACTCAAAACACGCGCAACAATCGCCTTGATACCCACAAACCCAGCAATCATAAAGCCTAAATAGACAAAAATACGATGAAAACCATCACTTTTCCACTAATTTTCTTTCGTTTTCCAAAAAGATATAGTACCTTTGCACCCGCTGTCACGTGATGGCAGCAATAAAATTCAAACCTAATCATAATTTTACATTAAAAATGGCAACAAAGATCAGATTACAGCGCGGCGGTCGTAAAGGCTATGCTTTCTACAGCATCATTATCGCTGACGCAAGAGCACCACGTGATGGTAGATTTACTGAGAAGATTGGTACTTACAATCCTAACACCAATCCTGCAACTGTAGATTTGAATTTCGAGCGTGCACTCTACTGGGTAGAGGTTGGCGCACAGCCCACCGACACAGCTCGCAACATCCTCAAGGGCGAAGGCGTTTACCTGATGAAGCACCTCAAAGGTGGCGTAAAGAAGGGCGCATTCGACGAAGCTGCTATGCAGCAGAAGTTTGAGGCCTGGAAGCAGGGCAAGGACCAGAAGACCACTACTACTCGTGAGAACGTAGCAAAGGGTAAGAAGGAAGCTGCTGCCAAGGAGCTCGAGCAGGAGAAGAAGATTAACGAGGCTATCGCCAAGAAAGTAGCTGACAAGAAGGCTGCTGAGGCTGCTGCCAAGGCTGAGGCCGAGGCTGCTGCTCAGGCTGAAGCTACCGAAGAGGCTCCCGCTGAGGCTTAATTCTTCACCGGAAAAGAAATTGATATAGGCTGATTTCCGCAAGGAAGTCAGCCTATTATCGTTTGTATGCATCACAATGACGCTACCCCATCCTATCTCCATGATGATAATGACAGCATCGCCGAGTTCCCGTACCATCGTAATGGATTGCCGAGTTGTGGCAGCCAACAAATGAAAATTGCTTCTATACAATGACAAGGCATCACCGTATAGAAGCAATATATGGGGACGAGTCTATCCCGTAGAGTTATTACATCACGCCGTCTTCACGGAGCTTGAGCTGCCAGTTCCATGCACTGCGCATGACGTCATCAAGAGGAGTATCGGCCTTCCAACCCAGCACCTCATTGGCGTGGGAACAGTCGCCCCAAATCTTCTCGATATCGCCTTCACGACGAGGACCATACTTCCAGTTGAGCTTCACGCCGGTGGCACGCTCAAAAGCCTCGACAATCTCGAGGGTAGAATTGCCCTTACCTGTACCGATATTGAAATACTCGATAGGCTCGGTTTCCTTGTCAAGCACGCGCGCCATAGCAGCCACATGAGCCTTGGCCAGATCCACTACATAGATATAGTCGCGGATACAGGTACCGTCGGGAGTGTTATAGTCGTTGCCGAAGATGGTGAGCTGCTCGCGTACACCGATAGCGGTCTGAGTGACAAAGGGGATGAGGTTGTTGGGCACACCATTGGGCAGCTCGCCGATGAGAGCCGATGGGTGGGCACCGATAGGATTGAAGTAGCGCAGCACGATGCTCTTGATAGGAGCACCACTTTTGATATCGTCGAGGATAATCTGCTCGTTCACCTCCTTGGTATTGCCATAAGGCGAGGTAGCCTTCTGGTGAGGAGCCTGCTCGGTAACAGGCAGATTCTCAGGCTTGGGCTGACCGTATACGGTGCATGAAGAAGAGAAGATGATGCCCTTGACATTATACTTAGGCATGAGTTCCAGCAGGTTGACCAGCGAGATGATATTGTTGTGATAATAGAGCAAAGGCTTCTGCACACTCTCACCCACTGCCTTGGAAGCGGCGAAATGGATGATACCCTCGATGTCAGGGTATTTCTCAAACACCTTCTCTGTAGCCTCCTTGTCACGGAGGTCAACCTTCTCAAAGGCAGGACGGATACCTGTGATTTTCTCAATACCGTCGAGCACTTTCTCATTGGAGTTAGACAGATTGTCTACTACAACTACCTTGTAGCCTGCCTGCTGCAGTTCAACTGTGGTATGAGAGCCGATAAAGCCAGTACCACCTGTTACCAGAATTGTCTGTTTCATATTGTTTGATGTTATGATAAATAATCGTTATTCTACCGTTTATTCGAGCCCCAATGCGGCCTTCAGACCGCTATCCACGCCGCCGAAGCCCATAAATGCGAGACTCAGCAGGCCGGCTGCCACGAGCACGATGGCCATACCACGCATGCCCTTGGGTATCTGCACCAGAGCCATCTGCTCTCTCATTCCGGCAAAGATGGTGAGCGCCAGGGCAAAGCCCAATGCGGTAGAGAAAGCATAGGCGATGCTCTCCGCCAACGTATAGTCTTTCTGAATGACGAGGATGGCCACACCCAGCACCGCACAGTTGGTCGTAATGAGTGGCAGGAAGATGCCCAACGCCTGATAGAGGGCGGGCGAAACCTTACGCAGGATGATTTCAACCATCTGTACCAGTGCCGCGATGACCAGAATGAAGGCCAGCGTCTGCAGATACTGCAACCCGAGCGGCACAAGCAGTCCATACTGGATAAGATAGGTCACGATGGTGGCCAGCGTGAGCACAAAAGCCACTGCCATACCCATGCCCAGAGCGGTGTCTATCTTCTTGGAGACACCCAGGAACGGACAGATGCCCAAGAACTGGGAGAGAATGATGTTGTTGACGAATATCGCCGAGATGAATATCAGGATATATTCCATAGTCTATGCCTTTTTGAAATGGTTGAACACTGCGACAAGATAACCCAAGGTGATGAATGCACCCGGAGGAAGCACAAAGAGCAGAATGTTGGTAGTCTCGGGCAAGAGGGCACACCCGAAGAGCGACCCTGCGCCCAGAATTTCACGCACGGCACCGAGCAGAGTCAGTGCCAGGGCAAAGCCCAGACCGATACCCACACCGTCGGCGATGCTCGCCAGCGGAGTGTTCTTGCAGGCGAAGGCTTCGGCACGGCCCAATATCACACAGTTGACCACAATCAGCGGGATATAGATGCCCAGACTCTTGTTGACATCGGGCAGATAAGCCTCGATAAACATCTGGAGAATGGTGACGAAGGTAGCGATGACCACTACGAAGACAGGTATGCGCACCTTGTCGGGGGTGATGTTCTTGATGCAGGAGATGACAAAGTTGGTACATATCAGCACTGCCATCGTGGCCAGACCCATCATCAGTCCGTTGGTGGCACTTGTGGTGGTAGCCAGTGTGGGACACATGCCCAAGAGCAATACGAATGTGGCATTCTCCTTGATGATGCCGTTTTTGATAATATTGAGTAGATTCATCGTTGTCTATCCTTTCTTTATTTTGGTTGCGCCGGTGTGGGCGTCGGCAGACTGCTGCATATAGGCGGCATACGCCTGGTTTACGGCTTTCAGGAAGGCCCTCGAGGTGATGGTCGAGGCGGTGATGGCGTCTACCTCACCTCCGTCCTTGCTCACGGCGAGTGGCTTCACGGCCTTCTTGCCGATGATGTTTCCCTTGCCGTCTTTCTGAAACCACGTGGCAGCCTTGGCGCCAAGTCCTGGCGTCTCAGCGTGCTGTAATACGGTATAACCGGTGATGGTGCCATCATCGGCAAAGCCCACCAGCACACGCAAGTCACCGCCAAATCCCATCGTCTGGCTCTCCACGGCAGCACCGCCGCCAGCCACACGATGCACTATCAGTTCCGTCTGTTTGCCGTTGACCGTCATACATACGGTGTCTGTCTTGCTCACCGTCACGTCGCTGCTTCCCATCACGGTGCGTATGCCCTCAGCCAGAGCCAGAGTCTTCTGCGCAGCCTTCGGACCCTCTGTGATGTGGTTGACCACTGCCAGCAGGCATCCTGTCACCAGTGCCACTCCCACCAGCACCACTATCATGTTGGTGAGTGTCGATTCCATCTTCTTCATCGGCTTACCTCCCCAAATCGTTTAGGTTTGACATAAAAGTTGATGAGGGGCGTAAAGGCATTCATGATGAGTATGGCAAACGACATACCCTCGGGATAGCTGCCCCAGTTGCGTATCACCACGGTGAGCACACCTATGCCCACGGCATAGATGACCTGCCCGCGATGGGTCATGGGCGAGGTGACGTAGTCGGTAGCCATAAAGATGGCACCCAGCATCAGGCCGCCACTCAGCACCACTGCCATAGGATGGGCGTAGACCGGATTGGCCGCATGCAACGCCCCGCTCAGCACGAAGACGGTGGCCAGAATGATAACGGGGATATGCCAGGTGATGACACGGCGCCAGAGCATCCATATCAGTCCGGCTATCAGCGCCAGGGCACACACCTCGCCTATGGTGCCTGCTCCATAGCCATTGGCCACATTGCCCAGCAACATGTCGACCGTATCGGGCAAGCCCTGCAACACGCTTACGTCGCCAGTCTTGATGGCGGTCTTCATCAGGCTCAGCGGAGTGGCTCCAGTCACCGCATCGGTGTACGCCATCTGCTGTCCTGCCACTGGCCATGACGTCATAGCTGCCGGAAAGCTGACCAGGAGGAAACAACGACCCACGATGGCTGGATTGAAGGGGTTGCAACCCAGTCCGCCAAAGGTCATCTTGCCGATGCCGATGGCTACCAGTGCGCCCACGATAATCATCCAGATGGGGAAATTGCTGGGCAGGTTCATACCCAACAGCAGACCCGTGATGCAGGCCGACCCGTCGAGCAGCGTGGTGGGGCGGCGCAGCATATAGCGTGTTATCGCCCACTCAAAGAAGACACAGGCCGCCACGCTTACCGAACAGACTACCACCGAGCCCAGCCCGAAGTAATAGAACGACACCAGCAGGGCCGGCACCAGCGCTATCAGCACATTATACATATTGCGCTCTACGCTGTCGCCGCCGTGGGCGTGGGGCGAAAGGGATATTATCAATTTACTCATTATCTTATTTCTTCTGATTACGTGATTTGATATTGGCCATCACCCTACCCTTGCCGATTACGATGTTGTCGAGGATAGGCCGGTGTGACGGACAGGTAAACTGGCAGCTGCCGCAGGATATGCACGATACTATCTGTTCTTGCTCGGCACGGTCGTACATATCGTTGGCAGAGAGCGTAGCGAGCAGATAGGGCTCGAGACCCATAGGACATACCTCGACACACTTGCCGCAACGGATGCAGGGCTGCACCTTGCCGCGATGGGCGTCGCTGCCACTGAGCACGGTCACGGCATTGGTACCCTTGCATACGGGCACATCGAGCGAGGCTACAGCCTTACCCATCATGGGTCCGCCGGCCAGCACCTTGTTGTCGCCCTCGGGCAGACCGCCGCAGAGGTCCACCAGTTGGGCAAAGGGGGTGCCCATGCGCACCAGATAGTTGGCCGACTTGCCCATAGCCAGACCCGACACCGTGGTATAGCGTTCGAAGAGAGGCTTGTGCTTCATCACCGCCTGATAGACGGCATAAGCCGTGGCCACGTTCTGCACGATGGCACCCACACTGACGGGGATGGCAGGCGGCGCCGGAACCTGTCTGTTGATGACGGCATCGACCAGCTGCTTCTCGCCACCCTGCGGGTACTTCATCTTCAGCGGCACAATCTTTATATCTTGCCTGTTGGCTGTCTTCTCTTGCAAGAGACGGATGGCGTCGGGCTTGTTTTCCTCGATACCTATATAGCCACGCTCTACGTGGGCAGCGCGCATCAGCAGGTCGAGACCCACCAGTATCTCGTCGGCATGCTCCAGCATGAGCCGATAGTCCGACGTGATGTAGGGTTCACACTCCACGCCGTTGAGTATCACGCACTCTGCCTTGGCAGTAGGCGGCGGACAGAGCTTGACATGACAGGGGAAGCCGGCACCACCCATACCCGTAATACCGCCCCACTTCACGCGGGCCACGATCTCTTCGGCTGTGAGTTCAGGGTGTTTGTCCAGGGTTTCGAGCGCCGCGCTGCGGTCTATCGTTTCTTCCCACTCGTCGCCCTCTACCTTGATGATGATGGCGGGGTGGCGGTAGCCCGTGGCGTCGACGACGCTGTCTATGCGGGTCACCGTACCCGATACCGATGAATAGATGGGCGCCGACACAAATCCGCCGGCTTCGGCGATGAGCGTACCCACCTTCACCTTGTCGCCCTTGGCTACCACAGCCTTGGCGGGTGCGCCGATATGCTGTGAGAGGGGGAATATGGCCTCTGTGGGCAGCGGCGCCTGGACGGTGGCCACGTCGGCAGTGATTTTGTGCTCAGCCGGGTGCACGCCACCTATCTTGAATGTATGCAGTTTCATGCTTCTGCCTCCTTCTTCTTTATGGGGAAATTGACTTTGACGATGGCACCGGTAGGACACTCAGCCACACACTTGGTACACATACGGCATTTGTTGTAGTCGATATACGACAGATTGTTCTCTACAGTGATGGCGCCAAAGGGACAGACCTTCTCGCACTTGCCACAGCCGATGCAGGCAGCCTGACACGACTTGCGGGCTATGGGTCCGCGGTCTTGGTTGACACAGCCCACATAGACGCGACGCCCCTTGGGGCCCTTCTTGCGCAGTTCGATGACGTGGCGAGGACAGGCTTTGGCACAACTGCCACAGCCGGTACACATCTGCTCATCGACTTCGGGCAGTCCGGTAGCTGGATTGATGACGATGCCGCCAAACTGGCAGGCATCGGCACAGTCGCCACAGCCCAGACAGCCATAGCCACAACCGCTCTCGCCTGCTCCGGCAGCATTGACAGCCGCACAGGTGTGCAGACCTTCATAGACAGCCACCTTGCCACGCTTGTCGCAACTGCCGTTGCAGCGCACCACCGCCACCATAGGTTCGGCAGCCTGGGCAGCCATGCCCAACACATCGGCAATCTTGCCCATAGCCTCGTCGCCACCTACAGGACAGCGCAGTCCGTCCAGACTTCCCTTGTCGGCGCCTTTGACCAGCGCTTCTGCCAAGGCTGCACATCCAGCAAAGCCACAACCGCCACAGTTGGCACCAGGCAGACACTCCTGCACGTCCTTGACGCGAGGGTCTTCCTTGACGGCAAACCTGCGCGACACGATGTACAGCACCACTGCTGCCAGCAAAGCCACACCGCCGAGGGTCAGCACCGCCACTACAATATAGTTCATTTCATTCATAGTCTCTCAATAATGCTTATTTGGATACGTCTGCCCACAATATTACGGCAGAGGTATAGTAATATATAATAAGGTATAAGAACCAGCAGACTGTACAGCGCCGCCGCCATTTCGCTGGTTCCGGCCATGGCTCTACAGACGCCAAATACCGCCATCATCAAGAGCAGCGGCATTGCAAATCCCAATGCCAGAGCCACCTTGACCGATGACGAAGAGGTGACAACTCTCACCCTGTCGCCCACGCTGCAGGCTACGCATCTATCTACAGGCACGCTGATGAGCGTCTCCCTGCACTCCGATGCGTTGCAGTGCCCCGACAGACCGCATCCGGCACAAGCCGACGACCGTACTACCCGTACGCTGACGCTTGTCGGGGTTATCTGTTCTACGATGCCTTCCTTGCTGACGGCATTGACAGACTTAGGGGATGAACTTGCTGATGTTGTCAAACCAATCCTAAACACAAAGGCAATGGCGACATTGCCCATATATTAATAATGTGTGCAAAATTAACTATTTTTTCTGACTTAGCCACACACTTTGGCCATTAAATGAGCGTTAAACTTTGATTAAACGATGACCTTCCCACGCCTGTTCATTCCATTTTTGCATACAATGATAAAAAACTTAGGTTTTTTCTTTGTGTTTTATCCCACATCCATTATCTTTGCATATAGATAAACACCATGGAGCCGGCCTGCCGGTACCCTGGAAAACTAATAATACAAAGCCTACGGCATGAAAGCGACAGAACAAACGGTGCAACAGATAGAGCGCGCCATCCGAAAAACAGCACAGAAGTTTCCCACTGACAGCGAGAACTCGGTGATTACAGACATACACATCAAGGTATCGCCTGAGAGCGGCGAGATGGTCTCGTTCGACGACGATGACATGGAGCTCAACCGCTGCGTGGTAGAACAGTGGATAGACTGCAACGACGACGATTTCTACACCCATGTCACCACCCTGCTCACCAACACGCTGAAGCGCATGAGCGACACCATCGACCAGATGGGCATCATGAAGCCTTTCAGTTTTGTGCTGGAAGATGACGACCGCAACACCGTAGCCGACCTGTATCTCGCCGACGACGATACCGTTATCATTGGCGACGACCTGATGAAGGACCTCGACTCAGACCTCGACTCCTTCTTCGACAATCTGATGAAGGAATAGACCGGAGCATTATCCGCCCTCAAGATACCAGCCCCCACAGTGCCAGTCATGGCGTTGTGGGGGCTGTCGGTTGCTGACCGCCCATTGGAGGCCGAAGGGAAAACCGCCGTGATGCGGTTTATCTGCGTTGCAGGGCACGAAATGGTAAATGCGGGGCGCGAAACGAGTATGGCAAAGCACGATTTCAGCATTTCAGGGTTTGAAACCATCGCCAACGCGGTCGCCGCAGAGAATTGCCGGCACAGTGTACACTTTATGCCGTGTGCCAGGGCGACGGGGAGAGACTGACGGCGAGTCTGGCTGACTGCTAAAGACCAAGCGCTGACTGCGGAAGACCAAACGCTGACTGCGGAAGACCATGCGCTGTACAGCTCCAACGTGCAGCCCAATGCGGCAGCCACGACATCGGGCACAAAGATTATGGCGTTTTGTTGTCCGTTCTCATAAATTATTTATAATTTCGCCTTTCAATTGACAATAGCACATAGAGATGAAGAAAACCATAAGATATATAGGTGGCATCGTGACGGCGGCAGCACTTGCAGCGGCAGCGGCATGGTGGCTGAGCCTGCCCGCCCCCGAAGACCAGCACCGCTACATGGCGATGATAGAGCAGCAACGCTGCGCACAGCTGTCTGTAGGCACGCTGTCTATGCCACTCATCAGCAACATCGACGACCGCGACACCACGCGACCCTACCGCAACTTCGACACATGGACTCCTGCCTATACCGACACCATCTACACCCCGGCGGTGTGGGTAAACCGTTGGGCGCTGCTCCCCTCCTGTCACGGCAGTCTTGCCACTCCCATTGCCCGCCCCATCTATGGCGGCGACAGCATAGCCACAGCCCTTCACCTGCGCCGCGAGCTGGCGCTCTACGAAGATATGCTCCACTACTATCGGGGCGACGAAGAGAGCGGCTATACCCTGAAGAGAAACATCGACGAGCAGCGCCGCGAGACAGCCAATCTGAAATACTATCTGCGGGTACACGGCGTGCAGGACGAAGGCTATCACGACATTACACGCTATTACCGCCGCCAGGACCGACAACTGCAAAGGCTGCTGTCGCTGCAGCGCGACACTAAGCGCCAGACGGCCATCATCACTCAGCGCATATCCATCCTCCGCAAAGCACTCGCCAACCTCTCAGGTGCCAAGTTTACCACCCAAGCCCGATACGAAGCCATTGTACAAGAGGGAAAACAACGGCAGCGCTACCCGCTGCACGCTGTGGCAGAGCGCAGCAGGCAAGGCTATCTGCTGCTGCAACGTACAGACAGCATAACCCCCGACAGCGCAAGGGCCGTGAGCATGGTGGCATGGTCGAGGATGCTGGACGAAGAGGCACTGGTCACCACCTATCGCGACCTTTACGCCCGCCACGTCATACGCGACAACAGGCTCAACATCAGCCGCAGACTGGGTATCGCCCCCATCGGTCCCCTACCTGCCGGCTATACCGGCTACTGGCTCAGCCGCCAGGACAATGGCTCGGTCACTGCCGGATATTGGGTCAAGGGTCGCCGCCAGGGCGAGGGCCTCATCTTCTGCCCCGACAGTGTGGAGCTATGGGGACGCTTCAATGCCGACACCCTCTGCTACGGCATCAGCCACCACCGCACCGACTGGTACAGAGGCGACATGGACCGCCGTGGGCGCCCCCACGGTCACGGCACTCTCTGCTATGACGGTTGTCGCACATACTGCGGCAGCTGGAAAGCCGGACACAGAGAAGGTTTCGGCTATCAGACGGGGCTCAACACGGCACTGCAAGCGGGTGAATGGGAAGCCGGAAACTATCGCGGCGAGCGCCTCACCTATACCTCCGACCGCATCTATGGCATAGACATCTCGCGATTTCAACACGAGAAAGGCAAGAAGAAATTCGGCATCGACTGGCAGCGGCTGCGCATCAGCCATCTCGGCACGTCGAGCCGCAAGCGCATCAACGGGCATGTGGACTACCCCATCTCCTTCATGTACATCAAAGCCACTGAGGGCATCTCCATACGCAACCGCTACTACGCAGCCGACTATCGCCAGGCACGAAGCCACAATATACACGTGGGCAGTTACCACTTCTTCTCGACCACCACTCCGGGAGCAGCACAGGCACGCCACTTTCTGCGCCACGCCCGCCTGTCAAAGGGCGACCTGCCTCCGGTGCTCGACATAGAACCCTCGACGGCACAAATCAAACGCATGGGCGGCCCCGAAGCCCTCTGGCGCGAGGTGAGAGCATGGCTCAGGGTGGTAAGACAGCGCTCGGGCGTGGCACCGGTGCTCTACATCAGCCAGATGTTTGTCAACACCTATCTGCCCTACGCCCCCGACGTGCGCAGCAACCATCCGGTGTGGATAGCACGCTATGGCGAATACAAGCCCGATGTGCGTCTGGCCTACTGGCAGCTGTGTGCCGACGGCCGCGTCAATGGCATCAGGGGCGAGGTAGACATCAATGTGTTCAACGGCTATAAAGACGAGTTCAGACTCTTTCTGGAGCAAAACTGCATACGCTGAAAAAAAATCGGCATCGGTGCAACTTTTCCTGCCAATGGTTCGTCCAATAGTCAGAAACCAATAAAACAATGACAAATATGAAAAGAATTATCATTATGGCACTGGTGGCGCTGATGACTTGCACCGCCATGCAGGCAGCAGGAAAGCACGTTGACGCAACTGAAGGCAACACCGTATCGCAGCGCAGAGTACCCAACTTCACAAGAATAGAATCTGTAGGAAGTATAGACATCGTATACACCCAGGGCAACAGACCGAGCGTCAAGGTCGTGGGCAAGGCCAAAGAGGTAGACCGCGTCACGACCTCCGTGAGGGGCAACATACTCAGAGTAGGCTACAACAGCGGATCGCGTATGTTCAGCTTCGACTCAGGAGATGATGTCAAGGTATATGTGACCTCGCCCGACCTGGTAGGCGTAACGCTTAGGGGCAGCGGCGACTTCGAGTCCAAGGGCAAGATAGACAGCGACAACCTGACGGTAGAAATCGTAGGCTCGGGCGATGCCGACATGAAATACGTAATATGCGACAACTTTACCGTCAATCTGCGCGGTTCGGGCGATGTGGAAGTCGACTATCTGCGCTGTGCCACATCGAACATCTGGCTGCGCGGCTCGGGCGACATCGAAATCAAGCAGGACAGGGTCAAGAATACCAACATCATGCTCTATGGTTCGGGCAGCATCGAGGTCAAGGCGCAACGCTGCGGAGTAATCAACGCCTATACATACGGTTCGGGCGACATCACGCTGAAAGGTTCGGCACGCCACCTCAACAGGAGAGCCAACGGCTCGGGCAGCATCGATGCCTCACAACTGATGGAAACGCGATAAGAATGTATCATCATAACCCAAAAGACCATCTTCACCGATATGGAGAAGATGGTCTTTTGGTTTGGGTGGGTCAGCGCCTTATCCACGACATGTAGCGGTCGGTCCAGCGGCGCCCTCGGGCTGTATGGGCAAGCACCCACTCGGTAAGCGCCACACCCACAAGCGCCGTGACGATGCCCAGCAAGACATCGATGATGTAATGGTGGCAGGTGTAGACAGCCGTAAACCAGATGCCGATGCAGATAAAGGCGAAGAGCGCGACAAGCCAACGACGGCTGCGACCCAGGACGGCATAGACAGTGGCTACCAGCATGTAGGCGGCATGCAGCGAAGGCACAGCGGCAAAGACATTGGCATTCTGGCCATACAGGGCATGGAAGACGGGCAGCCCGGTGAGGGCATCAAAGCGCGCAAGACCCGCCATATTACCCGGCGTATACAGAACGGGGGTAAATCCATAGTCAAGAGCATACCATGGCGGGGCGGCGGGATGGATGTAATAGCCGCAAAAGCCTATCAGATTGACCACAAGGAAGGCAATGGAGAAGCGGAGATAGACCGAATATCTGCCACGGAAATAGAGACACAGCGCAAAGGCCAAGGGCACAGGCACCCAGCACAGATAGAAGAGCCCGGCCATGACATCGGCCATGACATGATGGTGCAGGGCAAACCAGGCGCCGGGGATAACCGTCTCGCCGGAGGACAGGGCAATGCCAAACCATCTGAGCTCGGCATCATAGAGCTGGCGCACATCGATGTCGTTGACCATATAGTTGGGATAGAGGCGCATGGCATCGTAGGAGCAGGCGAAGATGACCCAAGGCATCAGCGCCAGCGCCACACGGCGAGTGGGTCTGAGGGCAACGAGCGCCACATAGACCACAAGGATATAGATGCTGAACATAGGGGGACTACTGCTTCTTGCCGGCGTTCAACACTTTGTGGCAATGGGCTATGCGCCAGCAGGCAGTAAGATTGGCAAGGACGGCGATGACCAGCATACCGCCAGCCAGCCACCACAGATTGCCGGTCGCTCCGCTCGCGATAGCCGCCAGGGCGGTGATGACCACGCGCTCGGGACGCTGGAGGAGTCCTACCTTGCACTCGATGCCCAATCCTTCGGCTCGGGCTCGCACATAACTGACCATCACCGAACCCAGGATGGCTGCATAGGTAGCGATGCCCATCCAGAACCAGTCGCAGTAAAGGAATACGACCGAGACGCCGAAGAGCGAAACCATCTCGCTATAGCGGTCGAGGGTAGAGTCCCACAGGGCGCCGAAGACCGAAGACTTGCCGCTGACGCGGGCCAACCGCCCGTCCATCATGTCGAAGAGTCCGGCAAAGAGTATGGTGGCACCACCCCATCCTACCATCTCCATGGCCTGGGCCATATCGCCGCTGCGGACCATGAGGGCTGCGACGACAAAGAGTGAGGTGGCAGCAAGATTGCCTACAAATCCTATGGTGGTCACCATATTGGGGGTAATGCCCACCTTGACCATAACCTGGATAATGGGATTGATGATGACGTAGATTACGCGTTGAAGAAAATCTCTGTAATTCATATTTCTATTGATTATTATCCATATTGTCATGACGACACGCGAAGACATAGCAACGCTGCATCTGATAGTTCCACAAGACTGCCACCAAGCAGGCCACAACCACCTTGGACACGATGAAATTGCAACCGGCGAGCTCGGTGACGAGATAGGTAAGCCCCGTATTGAGCCCGATGCTGCCCGCCCATACCACTATATAGCGCAGAGCAAGCCTCATCTTGCCCAGACGCTGTGCGGAGAAGACCCATCGATAGTTGACCATGCAGTTGACCACACCTCCCGTGACGGCTCCGATAAAGGTGGCGCAGACATACCATAACCCCAGGAGCTCAGCAAGTATCAGCGTAACGGCGAAGTCGGCTGCCGAAGCCACAACCGCCGAAGCCTCTGCCTTGCAGAAAGTCACGAGCTGTGTCTTCATATCATCCATATCACCAGTAACAGGACGAGAAGAGAATAGATGCCAGCCAGAATATCGTCGGCCATAACCCAGAAAGCGCCACGGCGACGGTCAAGGGCACGGATACCCAATGGTTTGACGATATCAAAAAACCGGAAAAGGACAAACGCCAGCGCCGCATAGAGCCAGTGGCCCGCGGGGCACACGATGAGCGGAATCCAGACTCCAACCATCTCGTCGACAACCACACGGGAGGGGTCGTCGCCCCAGAACGGCTGCAACTTGTGGGTAGCCCATGTGCCCAAGCCGGTGAAGACCACAGCGGCAGCAAGCGTGACCCACGCCAGAGAGACAGCGTCGAGCCAGAACGATGCCCCCATCCACAGCAAGGTGGCAAAGAGGGCTCCCATAGTGCCAGGGCCCCACGGCCAAAAGCCACAGCCAAAGCCCGTGGCTATCAAGGTAGGAACAAAGGGTATATGTCTAATCATGAGTGCAAAAGTACTGATTATAAAAATAATGTAAAAGCTATTTAACGAAAAAAACATAAAAAGACAAAAAAGTTTTCTCGCATCCCAACAATATGCTTACCTTTGTATTTCGAACAACGTAAAAGAAATGGATGACAACAACATACTCTTAATTCGCAGGACTACCCTCGTGCTATTGCTGGTGATGCTAAAACTCACCATGATGGCACAGGCGATGCTCACGGGGCGGATAGTGGACGCTGACGATGGCGGCCCGATACCCTACGCCAGTGCCTCATACAAGGGACAGCACAAGGCGGTGTCGAGCGACGCCGATGGCAAGTTCAGCATCGAACGCCACGAGGGCTGGACACTGACATTCAGTTCGGTAGGCTACACTCCTGTCTCCATCACCGTCAACGCCGCCACCAAGGAGTTGACCATCAAGCTGAAATCGGAGTCGCGCAAGATAGACGAGATAGTGGTCAAGGCACGCAGAGGCAAATACCGCCGCAAGGACAACCCTGCCGTGGAGCTTATGCGTCGTGTCATCGCAGCCAAGAAGCGCACCCATCTCGATAACCACCCCTACTACCAGTTCAACAAATACCAGAAGATAACCTTCGGTCTCAACGACATCAGCGACAGCGATCTGGAGCAGGGGCTCTTCAAACGCTCGCCGTGGCTGGTGGACTTTGTGGAGACCAGTCCCTATAACCACAAGCGCATCCTGCCCATCTCGGTCGACGAGACGGTGACGCAGCATGTGTATCGCAAAGACCCCAAGTCGGCAAAGACCATCATCAAGGGCCAACGTAGTGATGGCATCAACAACGTATTGCAGACGGGCGAAATACTTAATACTATGCTCAAAGACGTGTTTACCGACATAGACCTCTATGACAACCACATCCGTCTGCTGCAACACCCGTTCACCTCGCCTATCGGTGAGACAGCCATCTCCTTCTACCGCTATTATATAGAGGACACGGTGTATGTGGACCGCGACCTGTGCTATCACCTGCAATTCATCCCCAACAACCAGCAGGACTTCGGCTTCAGGGGCGACCTGTATATCCTCGCCGACTCGACACTGCATGTCAAGAAGTGTAACATGACTATCCCCAAGAAGAGTGACGTCAACTTCATCGACGACATCAAGATAATACAGGAATATACCCGTCTGCCCAATGGAGACTGGGCGCTGACGACCGATGACATGGTGGCAGAGCTGAGCATCATAGCCAAGGCAGCCAAGGTGGTATGCATACGCACGACGAGGCTGAGTGACTATGCTTTCGACGAACTGCCCAACAAGATATTCAAGGGCCGTGCCAACACGCGGCATGAAGCCGACGCCATGATTAGGGACGACGCTTTCTGGAACCAGTACCGTGCTGTAGAACTGACCAAATGTGAGTCGTCGATGGATGCATTTATCCACCGTATGGAGCAATCGCGCAACTATAAGTGGATATTGTTTACCTTGAAAGCCTTCATGGAGAACTACATCGAGACCGGCAGCAAGAAGAACAGCAAGTTTGATTTCGGCCCAGTCAATACCATTGTGTCGAGCAACTTCGTCGACGGCCTTCGTTTCCGTGTCAGCGGCCGCACGACAGCCAAACTCAATCCGCACCTGTTCTGGAAAGGATACTACGCCTATGGTTCGCGCTCGAACAGGCATTACTATTCTTCGGAACTTACCTACTCGCTCAACAGCAAGAAGAATGTTCCGTTTGAATTTCCCCAGCGTAACATCATCTTTGAAACTACGCGCGACGTGATGTCTCCCGCCGACAAATACCTCCTGCACAACAAGGACAACATGTTCATGGCGTTTCGTGTACAGAAAGTGGAGCAGATGTACTTCTACAACCGTCAGCGTCTGGCTTTCGACTACGAGACCGACTGGGGTCTGAAGATGAGCGCGCAGATAAAGGCGGAGAGCAACAGCCCTACGGGCAATCTTAGCTTTATCAATAATGTCGACGGAAGCAATGTATCGCAAATCCGCACCACTGAGGTGAAAGCCGGACTGAAATACTGCCCCGGCCAGACATACATCAACACCAAGCAACAGCGTCTGCCGGTCAACTTCGACGCTCCCGAATTCGGCATCAGTCATACCGCAGGTTTCAAACACATGCTGGGTGGCCAATACAAGCTCAACCTTACCGAAGCAAGTATCTACAAACGGTTCTGGATGGGCAGTTGGGGATATATAGACAACCGCCTCAACGTGGGGGCACAATGGAGCAAGGTGCCATTCCCACTGCTGATTATGCCACCGGTCAATGTATCGTACTTTGAGCATGAGAACACGTTCTCGATGATGCGCAATATGGAGTTTCTCAATGACCGCTACGCCTACTGGTCTATCAGTTGGGACCTCAACGGTAAGGTACTCAACCGTATTCCGCTCATCCGCCATCTCAAGTGGCGCGAGTACATCAGCTTCAAGGGCATGTTTGGCAAGCTCACTGACAAAAACAACCCTATGGTTAACTCGGCCGACCCTTTGCTGTTCAGATTTCCTGCTGAAAGCCACGTCATGGACAGCCACACGCCCTATATGGAAGTGGTGGCTGGCGTACACAATATCTTCAAGTTCTTCGGTGTCGACTACGTAAGAAGAATCAATTACAACAACAATCCCGACGTCAAGAAGAATGGTATAAGATTCAGTTTCTCCATGTCGTTCTAAACACAAAGACCATCATGCAGATATTGATAGCAGACAGACAGGGCATCACAAGGGCAGGGCTCATGTTCCTCTGTCATGAAGCGGGATATGAATACCGCTACACCGATGACAAAACCGAACTGATAGAGGCTCTGTGTGCCGACGGTGACGCCATCGTGATACTCGACTACACCCTGTTTGACATCGGCGACGCTGCCGAACTGCATATTCTCAACCAGCGCTTCCCGCAGGCGTCGTGGGTACTGTTCAGCGAAGACCTGAGCGTAGACTTTGTCCGCATGACTGCCGCCGGAAACAACCGCTTCAGCGTGCTGCTCAAGGAGTCGCCCCTGGAAGAAATCCGAGAAGGACTGGCAGAGGTGGCAAAAGGCAGAAGGTATATATGCAGGAGAATGACAGAGATGCTGCTCACACCGACGCAGACCACACAGGAGGAAAACAGGCTCACGCCCACAGAGACAGAGATACTGCGCGACATCGCCTTGGGGCTCACCACACGCGAAATAGCCGAGAAGCGCTACTCCAGCTTCCACACCGTCAACACCCACCGCAAGAACATATTCCGCAAGATAGGCGTCAACAATGTCCACGAAGCCACGCGCTATGCGCTGAGAGCCGGACTGGTGGACAGCGCTGAATACTATATATAAAACACAAAAGGACAAGCTCTCGGGGCTTGTCCTTTTGCTTTTGTCATTTGCCGACAGTGATGCGGACATGCTCGAAACCCATAGCATGAAGCAGTTTGTCCATCTGGGCTTCGGCTTGTTGGCTGGCTTTGTTCAGGTTATCCCTGTTGACAACGCGCTGACGCATGATACGACTGGCTTTGAGGTAGAGGCGCTTGCGGTCGGCAGCTGTCCAGGTGCCAGTCTCATAGAAGGTCTGGGTGCGGGCCTCATCGATAAACTCATTGCCCAGCAGGCGGACGGGAGGCAGGTCGGCACAGACTGTATCGCCCTCAAGCCTAATCCATCCCTTACGGGCCTGACGCAAATCGATACCCATACGGAGGGTACCATAATAGATGCGTATCAGTTCGGAATCGCCAAAGAATCCATGTGAGACCGTATCGACAATCTCTTCATCGCTGACGGCGAGGAACTCCCATTCGCCGATGCTCTCAATAGACTTTATCTGCGTAGGCGTGAGCATCACCCGCTCCACGCGCTCTGTGGTGACCACATTGCTTTCGCCTGGACCATAGACCATCCAAAGCAACATCAGGGCGATGCCCCCCACCACAAAGAAGGCTATCCAGGCATTGACGGGAATGGCGCCGAGGATGCGGCGCGCCAATGATTTCTTCTTATTGTCTTGCTTTACCATGTTCGGAGGTTTGACGGGTAAGACGTTTGATAAGGTCGGCAGGACCGAAGTCTTGTCTGAACGTAATGGTGATATGGTCGCGCTGGAAGCCCATCTGCTCTATCATCGGTATGAGCAGGGCGGCAGCATTGGCGCGGGCAGACTCGATGATGCCCATTTGGGGTATGCTGCTGATAATGGACTGGCGGCCGCGACGCTCAATGGCGCTGAGCTCGGCGTCGGTGTAATGGGTGCGCAAGAGGGGCACGCGCTCCTTGGCATTGTCGTGGTCTATGCGGGTCGAGGTCATCATCACCTGAGGGTCGGGCAAGACAATCTCAATCCTATCTCCACTGCGGATGATATTGGAGGCCGAGAAGTCGGCAAAGTCTATATAGCCCTTGATGGTGGCATCGATGGGGATAGCCACCGAGCGCTTGCCAGTGGGCAGAGTCACGCTGAAGGGACGGCCAAGCAACTTGCCACTCACCGCCTGTTCGTCGTCTTGGGTTATTATCTTGCGCACCTTATACTCAGTGGTATATAGGCGCGAGCACTGCTGTATCTGCATCACCATCATGGGGATAGAGTCGATGGGCTCAGCAGCTTCGGCCACCGGCTGTGTAGCTCTGTTATCGCAGCCCACAAGGGCAGTCGCGACACACAGGGCGAGAATATATCTTATGACTGTCATCATCTTAACTATCTATATCGATGCAAAGGTAGTGCATTCACGGGGGACGACCAAGAAAACCGACAAAAAAATGGAGAGCGTGCTCCCACCGTCAGTGGGCAACACGCTCTCCGTATCTATTATTATAGCGTATGTGGCTACTCCATAAACTTCTTGGCTGCACGCAACTGATGACGCAGGTTGCTCAACAGCTGCTGACTCTCTTGCAGCAGATTGAGATAGAGCATACCTACCTGCAGCTGGCCGTTGTCCTCGATACCCTGCAGACGGTCTATCTGGCGATGACGATACTGCGAGAGTTCGTCCTTGAGCTGGTCGGCAGCGGCAAGGGTATCACGATAGCGATCGAAACGGCCTGTGGAAATCTGGGTCTCGGTGTCGCGCATCAGTTCGACGATTCTAATCTTAATCATCTGATACTCGGTGCAGACATACATAGGAACGGGGGTGAAGTTGTTATCCACGTGCTCCTTGATTGGCTCGAGCATACGCTGCATGCAATAGATGAGCTGCTGGCTGGCATTGACACCGACGTGGAACCAGGTGTTGCGCTCCATGGCCATCTCGATGGGCACCCGTTGCAGCGCCACGAGCTGCTGCTTGCGCACGTTGCGCAGTTCCTGCTTGGCGCGACGCAGATGGCGCATCACCTTGCGCAGGGGCGAAGGACGGTTGCTCTCAAATCCATCAATGAGCATCTCATAGTCATCGAGCAGTCTGGCGGTAATGGCGCTCTGGGTGTGGCGCACATACTTCTTGAGCAAATCCCAAACTATCTCGGGCTCCTGGGCACGCATCATCAGACGGAAGAGGTCTTTGCCGTCGGCGTCGCACTCGCCACGTTTCTTGCTTTTGCCAGAGAAGAAGAGGATATAGACCACCAGGGCGATGAAACCTATCTGCACAGCCAAGCCTCCATAGTACATTGCGGCGCAAACCACGGCGGCTGCGATGAAGGCGGCACCGGCTGTGATAAACCATCCACCGATGACCGACAACACGCCGGTGATGCGGAACACGGCACTCTCGCGACTCCAGGCCCGGTCGGCAAGCGATGAACCCATAGCCACCATGAAGGTGACATAGGTGGTACTGAGCGGGAGGGCGTAGTTGGTACCGATGGTGATAAGCATTGACGCCAGCACCAGGTTGACGGCTGCACGCACCACATCAAAGGCAGCTGCATCGTTGGACTTGACCGATACGGGGGCAAAACGACGGTTTATCCACTGGTTGATTTTATTGACAACCGGGATGTGCTGAACCACAGCACCCACGCTGTCGCTCACACTCTGCACGGTGCGCACGATGGCGCGGGCGGCACGTGACGAGCCGAACATCTCGTCGCCCTCGTCCTGACGGGCCAGGTCTACCGAGGTCTGTATCACGCGCTTGGCCTTCTTCGAGGTAGCCATAGCCGTAATCATCACCAGACCGGCTATGAGCAGGAAGACCACGGGAGTCTTGGCAGGCTGCATGAGCGAGGTCATCATGTACTGGGTGGGGGCCACGCCCGTAGAGAGACCATTGTTATAATAGTCGAGATAACTGTCGAGTCCTGCCAGAGGCACACCGATGAAGTTGACCAGGTCGTTGCCGGCAAATGCCATAGCCAGGGCAAAGGTACCCATGAGCACCACGATGCGGAAGACATTGACACGCAGCAGATGGAGCACGCCCATCAGCACCGTGGAGACTCCGCCGATGGTGAGCAGCAGCATGGGGATGTGCATGCCAATCCAGGTTCTCACGCTCTCAGAGATATAGGGCGAGCCACCCATTCCCTTGAGGAAGATGAAGTAAGCCAGAGCGGTGAAGGCGATGCCGCCAAAGAGCGCCACAGCCACCAGGCCGCCACCGGTCTGACGGAAGGTGAACACCAGGCGAGCTATCCACTGCACAGCTACACCGAAGACGAAGGCTACAGCCACCGACACAAAGATGGCAAGGATAACGCTCAGCGCCTTGTCTGTATTGAGCAGATCATTGATTTGCAGACTGCCGTCGCCCATCATCTTGACAGCGGCGAGGATGGCAGCGGCTCCCAAGAGCTCGAATACCAGCGACACGGTGGTAGAGGTGGGCATGCCGAGCGAGTTGAACACGTCGAGCACGATCACATCGGTCACCATCACCGCCAGAAAGACCACCATCACCTCGCTCATGGCATATTGGTTGGGCATCATGATGCCATGGCGTGCCACATCCATCATGCCCGACGACATCACGGCGCCTAATATGACACCGGCAGATGCCACAAAGAGAATGGTGCGAAAGGCGGCAACGCGCGCACCTACCGCAGACTGCAGAAAGTTGACTGCATCATTGCTTACGCCGACATAGAGGTCGAACAGCGCCAAGCAGAGCAGAAACACTACAATGAGAAAATAAATTGCACTCATATTTCTTGTTTTTGTTTTACTGCCGCAAAGGTAGGCAACAGTTATTACAATCGTGTTAAGGCACTATGACAATGGAGTGAAATGTAAAGAGACCGCGGCCAGGCTGTCTGCGAAGGCTAATCATGCCGATTGCGTGGGGCCCATGCTATATATAAATATGTTTTTTGGGTTATTGGCATACATTTTTGGCGCAAAGGGCTCATAATCCAGCTTTTTTGGCTACTTTTGCACCATAATAATCACAACCCGGACAATGGCTATTGTAATAGGTATAGATGTGGGCATAAGTACCACCAAGATAGTGGGAATTAACGACGAAGGCCAAGTGGTAGCGCCCAAGCGCATCAAGGCCACCGACCCGGTGGCTTCGCTCTACGGCGCCTTCGGCAAGTATCTCTATGACAACAAAATCAGTCTGAGCGACGTGGAACAGGTCATGATTACTGGCGTAGGCGCAGCTTACATCGACTCGCCCGTCTATGGTCTGCCCACAGCCAAGGCCGACGAGTTTATCTCCGACGGACTGGGCGCCAGCTACGAGACCGACATCGACCGGATGATAGTGGTATCGATGGGCACCGGTACGTCGCTCGTGCAGTGTATCGGCGACGACATCCGCCATATCGGAGGTATCGGTGTGGGCGGAGGCACCCTGATGGGACTCTCGCGCATCATGCTCCAGACCGACGACATACACACCATCAACAAGCTGGCAAACGAGGGCGACCTGAAGAATATAGATGTGCAGATAGGCGACATCAGCCCCAACCCACTGCCCGGACTGCCCAAAGACGCGACCGCAAGCCTCTTCGGCAATGCCAAGAGCAACGCCACGCGGGAAGACATCGCGCTGGGCATCATCACCACCGTGCTGCAGACCATCGGTTCGACCACCATACTCTCGTCGCTTGGCAGCGGCATCAAGGAGTATGTGCTCATAGGCAACCTCACGCTACTGCCTCAGTGCAAGACGGTGTTCCCCTCGATGGAGAAGCTGTTTGGCGTGCGGTTCATCATCCCCGAGTACAGCGAGTTCTGCACAGCTATCGGTGCCGCGCTGGTCTACGTGAAGGGAAAGAAAAGCAAGGAGTAAACTTATAAACCATATAATAACAATGAAGAAAAACTTTTTGATTGTCATGTGCCTCATGATGGCCCTCATGGCCTCGGCACAAGACCTGGTAGTGTGCAGCTACAACATCCGCAACGCCAACCGCGGTGATGCCAAGAACGGCAACGGCTGGGAGAAGCGCTCAGTGTATATGTGTCAGCAGATACAGTTTGAAGACCCAGGCGTATTCGGTTGCCAGGAAGTTAAGAAAGAGCAGATAGACGATATGCTGCGTCTCATGCCCGAGTATGCCTACGTAGGCGTAGGCCGCGAGGACGGCAAGGAGGGCGGCGAATATTCGCCCGTATTCTACAAGAAGGACCGCTACAAGCTGCTGGACAGCGGCACGTTCTGGCTGGCCGAAGACCCCACCAAGGCAGAGCTGGGATGGGACGCCGCCTGCAAGCGCGTGTGCTCATGGGGCCACTTCAAGGACCTCAAGACCAAGCATTCCTTCTATTTCTTCAACACCCACATGGACCACATCGGTGTGACAGCACGCCGAGAGGGCGCCAAGCTCATCGTGAGCAAGATGCGCGAGCTGATGAAGAAGAATGACCCCGTTATCCTTACCGGCGACTTCAACGTAGACCAGCGCAGCGAGCCCTTCCAGGTATTCATCAACTCCGGATTCCTCAACGACTGCTACGAGGTGAGCAAGTATCGCTTTGCCACCAACGGCACATTCAACGACTTCAACCCGCTCAACTGCAGCAACAGCCGTATCGACCACATCTTTGTAAGCAAGAGCTTCAAAGTGGACCGCTACGCCATCCGCACCGACGGTTACTGGGACAATGTGGAGATGTATGAAGCCAAACCATCACCCAACGCTCCTATGGATGTAAAACTCAAAGAGGGTGTACGCCGCAATCCTTCAGACCACTATCCCGTGGTAGTAAAGATGCGCTTCTAACATACACGCCATTTATAGAAAAGGCTCTACCCATGCTGATGGGTAGAGCCTTTTTTATGTCTCGTCGCAACGGAGGGCTACTCGTAATCGTCGATGACGCTGTTCATCATGTCCATCATGGGTTTGGCAGCCTCGAAATACTTGAGCAGCTGGTGGGGCCAGTCGGGAGCGTCGAAGAGACTGTCGGGCACACGCTTCCAGCAGCAGTAGTCCTTCATGCGCAGATAGTCGATGTAGGGATAGTCGCGCGGGAAACCCTTGGGGGCCGTCTTGAGCATGGCAATGCCAAAACCGCGGTCGCTCATCTCGTCGTCGTTCATCACGCCCTCGCCGGGATAGCCGAAATAGCGCACGAAGGGACCCGCCTCGACAGCCTTGCGCCAGAGGTCGATGTTGCCCATAATCTCGTTGCGGCATGCGGTAAGGATAGGAGTGGGCAGCCAGTAGGAGCCGATGGCTATGAAACTGTGGCCCGGCTGCAGATGGATATAGTAACCGCCGCGGAGCGACTTGCGGCCCTTGGCACAAATCATGGCACCGAAGTGGCGCTTGTAGGGCGACTTGTCGGGACTGAAACGGGTATCGCGGTTGAAGCGGTAGATGCAGTCTTTGGCCGTGAGATGTGCCACCTCGGCGTCGATGGTAGCTATCTCGGCAATGGCACGCGTGATATCGGCTTCAAAATCGGCTTTACATATATTGTATTCTTTCTTATGTTCGAGGAACCAAGGTCTATTGTTATTGCGAGCCACGGTATCGAGAAATCCAAGTATGAGTTTAGTATTCATAATCCTTATTTTATAATTTTGAATCGTCAAATCTTTTTGGACAGAATGAATCGAAGGGACATTCGCCACAGAGCGGACGATTGCTCCGACAGATATAGCGCCCATGGAGCAGGAGCCAGTGGTGGGCATCGGGGATGTCCTGGACGGGGATATAGCGCATGAGCTGCTGCTCGACCTTCAGAGGCGTATTGGCAGTCTGGGGAACGAGGCCCAGACGGTGGCTGACACGATAGACATGGGTATCAACAGCCATGGTGGGCTTGCCGAACCACACGGCCTGGATGACATTGGCGGTCTTGCGCCCTACGCCCGGCAATGTCATGAGCTGGGAGCGGTCGGAGGGTACATCGCCATGGAAGTCGCTGACCAGCTGGCGCGACATGGCTACCAGATGGTTGGCCTTGGCATTGGGATAGCTCACCGAACTGATGAGCTGCAGCACATCGTCGACCTCGGCCTGGGCCATGGCCTGCGCGGTGGGATAACGGGAGAAAAGGGCTGGGGTAACCTGGTTGATGCGCTTGTCGGTGCACTGGGCACTGAGGAGCGTGGCTACCAGCAACTGGAAAGCCGAACCAAACTGGAGCTCGGTGGTAACCTTGGGCATGGCTTCACGATAATAATCGAGCACACGCTGGTAACGCTGTTGACGGGTCATAATAAAATCTGTGTAGGATAAAGGGCAAAACAAACGGAGTATGAAAAACTCTTTCGCTCGTGAGCGGCGGTTTCTACATACTCCGTCGTGGATTGTGGAACGTGCCTTGCGGTGCGCCCACTAAGGTAAGTATCTAATTATTTCTTCTCTTCGGTGGCCTTCTTGGTAGCGGCTGTGGGCTTGTAGGCCTTGTTGAGACCGGCAACCACCTCGGCAGTAACGTCGTAAGCCTTGTCGGCGTAGAGCAGATTGTCGCCGGCCTTGCTCAGGATAAGGCTATACTTCTTGTCCTTGTTGTAGGCAGCGAGGAAGTGCTGGATAGAGTCGCGCAGAGCGGCATTGTACTTGTCGGTCTCTGCCTGGAACTCGTTGGAAAGACGACGATTGAGCGCATCGAGGTCAGCGCTCTGCTTCTGCAGACCAGCCTGGATGCCCTCGGCCTGCTCACGGGTATAGGCATTCTGCTGAACCTTCTGCTGGAAGTTGGCAGCGGCTGCCTGCAACTGCTGCTGCTTGGCAGCAAGGGTATTCTGGATGTTCTGGCCCTTCTTCTGAAGAATGAGCGAATAGTCTTTGCAGAACTTATACTGCGACATAATCGAGTCTACCTCAACATAGGCAATCTTCAGGCTACCGGGAGCTACGGGCTGAGCCTGGGCTTCGTCGTTAGCGGTACTTTTGTTGCATGAGGTCATAGCGAGCGACAGTGCTGCGACTGCCACCATGGTTTTCATCAGATTTTTTTTCATATCAGTTATAGTATTTATTGTCATCGTTAGCGGCGACGGCCATCGCATCAGTATGCCCCACCCTTCTGGCGGGCTTCACGGTCCTGGTCCATCACGCAGTGTATACCGCGGTCTTTCATCGCCTTGCTGTCATGGATATGCTGGGAAGAGAACTCTCCGTGCTTGCGAAAAAGCAACTTCACACACAATAATGCCAGTGCAATAGCAATTATTAACACGCTTAATAGTAGAGTTTCTATCATTTTAATTAATTTTGCAGTATCACAATGACACCTTTCTGCTGACAAAGGTAGCGTTTTTAGATTAAAGGACAAAATAAATAATCATAAAAATGAGTAACGTAGAATTAAAACCTGCTCGCGTGTTTGAGCAGTTTGCTAAAATCAATCAGATTCCACGCCCCTCCAAGCGCGAGGAGAAGATGATTGAGTATCTCAAAGAGTTTGGTAAAAGCCATGGTCTCGAGACTGTAGTCGACGAGACAGGCAACGTACTGATACGCAAGCCCGCCACCCCCGGCCACGAGAACCGCAAGACGGTAATCCTGCAGAGCCACATGGACATGGTTTGCGACAAGCTGGTAGATATCGAGTTCGACTTTGACAAGGATGCCATCCAGACTTATGTAGACGGAGAATGGCTGCGCGCCAAAGGCACCACACTGGGTGCCGACGACGGTATAGGTTGTGCCATCGAGTTGGCTGTGCTCGACAGCGACGACATCGAGCATGGCCCCATCGAATGTGTGTTCACTCGCGACGAGGAAACCCAGCTCACAGGTGCCATAGGTATGAAGTCGGGCTTCATGAACGGCGACTACCTCATCAACCTCGACTCTGAGGACGAGGGCCAGTTCTTCGTAAGCTGTGCCGGCGGCCGTAGCACCATCGCCACGTTCAGCGTAGAGCGCGAAGAGGCACCTGCCGGTTACTTCTTCATGGAAACTGCCGTGAAGGGCCTGGTAGGCGGACACTCGGGTGACGACATCAACAAGAAGCGCGCCAATGCCATCAAGCTGCTCACCCGCTTCATCTATGCCGAGATGCAGAAGACCGACGTGCGTCTGGTTTCTTTCAACAGCGGAAAGCTGCACAACGCCATCCCACGCGACGGCAAGGTGGTATTCGCCGTTCCCGCTGCCGACAAAGAGATGGTCAAGGCCGACTTCAACATATTCGTAGCCAATGTAGAGGATGAGTTTCACGTTACAGACACCGCCATGGAGTTTGCCCTCACCAGCACCGACGCTGCAGCTGTCATCACCAAGGCTGTAGGCGACAACATCATCTTCGCGCTGCAGGCTGTAGACAACGGCGTCTTCGCCATGTGCCAGGACGAGGCTCTCGACTGGCTGGTAGAGACATCGAGCAACGTAGCCGCCGTGAAGACCACCGACAACGAGGTGGAGGTACTGTCATCGCAGCGCTCTTGCGTGATGAGCAACCTCGACAACATGTGCAACACCGTGGCTGCCGCTTACCGTCTGGCCGGTGCCAAGGTGATAACCACCGACGGCTACCCTGCATGGAAGATGAACCCACACAGCAAGCTGGTGGACATCACCGCAGAGACCTATCGCAAGCTCTTCGGCAAAGAACCCAAGGTGCTGGGAATACACGCCGGTCTGGAGTGCGGCCTCTTCTCAGAGCGCTACCCCAACCTTGACATGGTAAGTTTCGGCCCCACACTGCGCTATGTACACACTCCCGATGAGCGTCTGCTCATTCCCACTGTACAGATGGTATGGGACCACCTGCTCGAGATACTCAAGAATATCCCCGAGTAAAGCATATATTAAAATATAGGTACGGGAGGAATTGCCGGCATCAATGCCACCACAACAGCAATTCTGACAACCGGCCTGACGATGACAGCAGACCTCCGCAAAGTGAAGTCTGCTGTCTTTTTTATTGGTTACAGAAAAGCCCACACCGTTCATGCTGAAGGTGTGGGCTTATATAGTAAAGTCAAACAGTCTTGCTGTTTCCACTTTAGTCCATCCGGCTTATTGCATCGAATAGACTACGTCCATCAGGCGCTTGCCCAGCGCGTCGGCAGCCTCCATAGTGGAAGCCTCGCTATAGATGCGGATGATAGGCTCGGTGTTGCTCTTGCGGAGGTGCACCCAACGGTCGGGGAAGTCGAGCTTCACGCCGTCGATGTCGGTTACGGTCACATCGGCCTCCTTGCCATAGAGTTCCTTGACCTTGACCAGGATAGCGTCGACATCGGTCTCAGGGGTAAGGTCGATGCGGTTCTTGGCGATATAATAGGTGGGGAAGGTGGCGCGCAGCTGGCTGACGGTAAGTTTCTTCTGGGCCAGCGACGAGAGGAACAGGGCGATGCCCACGAGGGCGTCGCGACCGTAGTGGCTCTCGGGATAGATGACTCCGCCATTGCCCTCGCCGCCAATGACGGCACCCACTTCTTTCATCTTGGTGGTGACGTTGACCTCGCCTACTGCCGAAGCATAATACTTGCATCCGTGGCGCTCGGTGACGTCGCGCAGGGCACGGGTAGAACTCAGATTGCTCACAGTGGCACCCTTGACATGGTCCAGAATATAGTCGGCCACGGTCACGAGGGTGTATTCCTCGCCATACATCTTGCCGTCTTCCTGAATGAAGGCCAGACGGTCTACATCGGGGTCGACCACGATACCCAGGTCGTAACCGCCCTTGGCAACCTCGCTCATGATGCCGCCGAGGTTTTTCTCCAGAGGCTCGGGGTTGTGGGCGAAATCGCCGGTGGGCTCGCCATTGAGCATGGTATACTCTACGCCCAGAGCGTCGAGCAGACGGGGCAGGATAACGCCACCCACAGAGTTGATAGTGTCGACAGCCACACGGAAGTGGGCATTGCGGATAGCCTCGCGGTCAACGAGCTCGAGAGCCAGCACACTGTCGATATGGCGCTGGTCGAAACTGTCGTCGCTGGTGTAATGGCCCAGATGGTCTACGTCGGCATAGTCGAAAGCCTCGGCCTCGGCTATGGCGAGCACCTCGGCACCGTCGGCAGCGGTAAGGAATTCGCCCTCGGCATTGAGGAGCTTCAGGGCGTTCCACTGGCGTGGGTTGTGGCTGGCGGTGATGATGATACCACCATCGGCGCCGCTCATGCGCACTGCCAGTTCGGTAGTGGGTGTGGTGGCCAGACCGATATCAATGACATCGAAGCCCATACCCATGAGGGTACCGCAAACGACGCGATTGACCATCGAGCCCGAGATGCGGGCGTCACGGCCTACTACTATCTTGTTGGTCTTCTTGGTCTTGCCAATGAATGTGGCATAGGCTGTGGTAAACTTCACGATGTCCAGCGGGTTGAGAGTGTCGCCGGTGTGACCGCCTATGGTGCCACGAATACCTGAAATGGATTTGATGAGTGTCATAATTACTTAAAAGTTATCTTCCGCGTTTATAAGTTATATCATACAGACAGGGATAGACGGTCTGCATCGCATAGCTCTGTCCCTGGGCAGCCGGTACGATGAGTCGTACCTTGGCTATCTCTTCGTTCTCGTTCTCCGGACGCCCAAGATTGATGTAGGTAAAGGGCACAAGCCATCCACCAGGTACAGAGGTGGTGCCATAGACCTGATACATGAGACACTTCTTGGTGTCGAACGATGCGGTGAAAGTGCCCGACGTGTTGGTTACTGACATCTTGTCGTAATAGTCGGAGTAATAGAGGATATTGTTGGTAAGCTGTATGGAGTCGGTGAGCAGGTTGCGCTCGGTGAAACGGCAGAGCACATAGGCGGTCTCGCCATCCTTGAGCTTCTCGCCACATCCTTGGCGCACAATCTGCATATAGACACCATTGCTCTCGAAAAGTACAAATTCATTTTTAGACACGTCGGTCTTGTAGCCATTGGCCTTGAACTTGGCCTCGCTGATAACGTTTACTGCCGAGTCGGCAATATACTTGCCTATGGCTGCGCGCTCCTTGGCCTTGCGCTCGGCATAGGTCTCGGTATCGTTGCATGACCATAAGAAACTCAGTCCCAAAAACAATAAAATGATATACTGAATACGCTTCATCAGATTGTAATCTATTTGCTATTATTGATTATACATTTATAATATATACCGCCGCCACAATGACGAGGCATAGCCCAAAGCCATATAACACAAGCTCAAAGCTGCGCAAAGTTAAGCAAAAATAAAAGAAAAACGCCCTATTTCTTCATAATTTTCGATTAGAGGCAACGATTTTCATTTTTTTTATCATATCGGGGGCGCCGAGCATGGTCAGCCGAGGAGTCAGAGCGATGCCCTTCGGAGTTGTGGCGGTGGCCATAATCAAAAGCAAACCGCCAGAGAGCGCTCGTGCGAGTCGCCCGCTGACGGTTGCTATCATTCATTATCCACTATGCAGAGCCAGTCGGCCTGCAGTCACTGTCTAAGCATTGACGGCGCCGATAATCTCCTGTACCGAAGCACAGCCATGGCTGTCGAGCCAATCGTTGATACCGGTCTTTACCTTGTAGGCGATGGCGGGGTCTATGAAGTTGGCTGTGCCTATCTCTATGGCTGTGGCTCCAGCCATAAGGAACTCGATGGCATCCTGGGCCGAAGAGATACCGCCAAGTCCGATGACAGGTATCTTGACGGCACGTGCCACCTGCCACACCATGCGCAGGGCAACAGGCTTGACGGCAGGACCGCTCAGTCCGCCGGTACCGATACTCAGCTTGGGGCAACGGCGCTCGGTGTCGATGGCCATACCCATGAGAGTATTGATGAGCGACACGCTGTCGGCGCCTTCAGCCTCACAGGCACGGGCTATCTCGGCAATATCGGTCACATTGGGCGATAGCTTTACGATGAGCGTCTTGTGATAACGCTCGCGCACGGCCTTGACCACACTCGTGGCGCCGGCGCAAGTCACGCCGAAGGCCATTCCACCGTCCTTGACATTGGGACAAGAGATATTGAGCTCGATGGCAGGTATCTTGTCGAGGGCATCGATGCGGGCGGCACACTCGGCATAGTCTTCGGGCGTACTGCCGCTGACGTTGACAATCATCCGCGTGTCGATATCCTTAATCTGCGGATAGATGTGGGAGCAGAAATAATCGACACCCTTGTTCTGCAGACCCACACAGTTGAGCATACCCGAAGCGACTTCGGCCATACGGGGATAGTCGTTGCCCTCGCGTGGACGCAGGGTGGTTCCTTTGACGATAATGCCGCCAATCTCATGCAGAGGCACGAGGTCGGCAAACTCCAATCCATACCCGAAAGTGCCCGATGCGGTCATTACCGGATTGGAGAGTTCCAGGTTATTTATCTTTACATTTAGACTTGCCATAACAGTTTCTTAATATTTAACACCGGACCATCTTTACATACACACAAATTGCCCTCAATAGTCTTCTCTACACAGCACAGACAAGCGCCCAGACCACAGGCCATCATATTCTCCAGCGACACCTCGCAGCTTACGTCGTGCTTGGTGGCATAGGCGGCTACAGCCTTCATCATCGGCTTGGGGCCACAGCAGGATATCTGGTCGAAATGCGTGGTCTGCAGCACCGAGTGATTGGTGACAAATCCGCGCTCACCATAGCTGCCGTCTTCGGTGGTGACATAGACATCGCCCAGCGCCTCGAAAAGCTCCAACTGGAGCAGGTCGGTCTTGGTGCGAGCGCCAAGAAGGAACGAGGGACGGCCGCCCATCTTCTTTATCTCGGCTCCGAAATAGAGCAGAGGGGCCACACCCACGCCGCCGCCAACCAGAAGCAGACGCTTGTCGGCAGTGTCGGGCATGGTGAAGCCATTGCCCAAAGGAAGGACACAGTTGAGGGTATCGCCGACATGGAGCTCGCCCATCTGGCGGGTACCGTCGCCAATACGGGCGACAAGGAGCCAAAGTTCGTTGGTCTCGGCATCAAAATTGTGAATGGATATAGGACGACGCAGAAAAGTATTGGGAGACTTTTCTACCTTCACCTCGACAAACTGACCAGGCGCCATAGGCGGCATGGCGTCCTGAGAAGTCAACTTGATGAGTACGTACTTCTCGTTGAGGTGGTCGATGGAACTTACGGTCAAGTCCAAGCAAGCCTTCTTCATAAATAGAGTTTTATAAGTAACACTGCAATTTGATGATGACACGTGAAGACGCCGTTAGGCGTCTCACGCGCGTACATATAATTATATGTTGCAAAATTACTTATTATTTTGCGAATAATCACTTTTTGGGTACAAAAGTTTCCCAGGTCTGGTCATCGTAGAAGATGCGAATTTCGGTGATATTGCGTTGTGTTTTGTAAATATTTTTCATCACTACAGCAGTGGGCTGTTGACCCTGCTGTGGGGCACGATTGACAGCCGATGGGGTGGGAGCCGTTTGAGGAGCGTCACCGAAATCGATAACCTGTTCACCGCCATCGGGAGCGGAGTCATGACCATGAGTAATGTCGCCGGAATGGTCTCCATACATCGAACCGCTGCCAAACATCAACCAGTCGGTAGAGATGGCAGGAAACTTTTTCTTTATCGCGTCGACAATGTTAAGGGTAGGGTTGGTACGACCATTGAAGATGCTGCTGAGGGTGGCGGGAGACAACTCGAGGGTGTTGGCAAACTCCTGTTGCGTCAACCTCTGGGCTTCCATAATCTGCTTAATTCTGTCCTTCATTTTCTGTTAATGGGTTTAAGAGGGCCAAAAATGGCCATTTTTATACGTTTTACAAAGTTAAAGCATTTTTTTAGAACAAACAACAAAAGTAAAGGATATTTTATGATTGTGATTATTAAATCAGAAATTAAGATTATTGAAATATGATTTATCTTTGTTGATGCCGGAATTAATATTCATAAATCTATATTAACTCCCATATTTACATACATGTAATTCACTTGAACAAATACTGTCTTTAGATTGGTTCTCAGTATGATACATCTTAATATATGCATCTAAATCAGCGCTTAATGCGGTTTCGGTGCATAGTAAAGGCGCCTTTTGGCATAAAATAATTTAATATATCGCAAATAATCGTTGTTTTTCATAGGTTTTGCGCTGATTTTTGGCGGCGCATAAATATGCGTTAGGTTTGTAGTTGTGAATGTTTTACATATTAATATTCATATCTAAATCACCCGTGATGTTCTTTGTAATAAATATTATAATGTTCAAATGTAAATTCATTAACTTCCGCTGTTTAGTTTATGTTTTTAGATTTACAAATCAATATGATAATAAAAGTTAAGACAACCTTTGCAACCACCCTGATGACCGAAAAAATCAAATAAATCGCATATTTCGAGCCATTGTCCAGCTCGTTTGCAAATATGCGAGTATTTTTGAGGGTATTTTTGCCTAAATAGATAATTTTCAGCCATTTAAGGCTAAAAAACAGTGGTTTCAAAACTTGCGAAAAACGGCCCAGAAAAGTCCAAAAACCGCGTTTTCAGGGCGAAATAGTGGCAAAAACGGTCAAAAAAGGCATCAAAAAGGGGGCCGAAGCCCCCTTTTTGATGCTATAATGATGGTATGAAAAAACGGAAATCAGTGCATAATGAAGAACAGAAGTTCTTTGGCCAAATCGGAAGCCGTAGCCGAAACATTGCCCAAACCTTTGCTCCTTGCATCGACACTTTTTATCATGTGGATAATCTGCATTACCTTCATCGCATTGTAATTGCGCATGCCAGAGATGTACTCTTTTGCCGCCCACGGAGACTTCAATCCCAAGAACGACGCCACCGAATTTTCATTGGTTCGCTCGGGAGCATAGAAGGCAATCATCAGATTTTGGAAATAATTGAAGAGCAGAGGCACGACTGCATACAGCGAACCAGCCTTGGGATTATTGTCAAAATAATTCATAATCTGGTTGGCCTTGAAAACGTCCTTGGCGACCACCGCATTTTTCAATTCGAAGATGTTGAAATCTTTGCTGATGCCAATTTGTTCCTCCACCACTTCCGGAGTAATCTGCCGGTTGTCCTCGGGAAGAGAGATGAGTACCTTGTCTACCTCTGAGGTGAGGCGTGCCAAATCGGAGCCCACATGGTCGGCTATCATCGCAGCCGCTTTGTGGTCGATGACCGCCTTCTGCATTTTGACATATCCTTCGACAAATGCCGGCAACTCGTAGTCGCGCTTCTTTTTGCTCTCAAAGACCACACCCTTGGCTTTGGCCTTAGCGACCACTCCCCTGTCGGCTTTGCCACCCTTGTAGCAAAGCACCAGGACGGTCGAAGGCACCGGGGCTGCAAGATACTTCTCCAGTCCGTCGCCACTCTTCATGCCCTGCGCTTCCTTGATGATGACCACGCGACGCGAAGCCATCAGCGGAAATTCGCGCGCCAAGTCGACCACCTGCGGAGCGGTGATATCCGAGCCGAACGCCACCACCTGATTGAAGTCTTTCTCTTCGGGCTGCAGCGCATGTTCCTCGATATACGCCGAGATTTTGTCTATAAAATAGGGTTCATCCCCCATCAAGAGATAGACAGGCGCGAAATTCTGCGCCACCAGGTCGCGCATCACAGCTTCATAAGTGATTCCTGTTTCTTTTACTGCCATAATCGGTTGTTTCTGACCCCACAAGGCGCATGGCAGCACCCGGCAGCGTCGTTAATGATTGTGCTATCGTAGAGCCCAGCTTTTCGGCTTTCTTGTCCAGCAGTCGTCGCCCCGAAAATAAATCAACCGATTTGTTTGTTATTTCCACAGGTTTACACTACCTTTGTATGAAAGCGCGAGCCCTCTCATTCACCTACAAAGGTAATGTAAATCGGGCGCAATACAAAACAAATTGTTTTTTTTCCCCGTTTACCACTCTACAAACCATTAAAAAATCAGAGAATATGCAATTAAATCTGCCCCCTTTTGATGTACGCATGGGAGGAACGCCCACCCAGCCCACCATCTTTGACATTCTGCGCCGCAAATATGTAGCGCTCACTCCCGAAGAGTGGGTACGGCAGCACTTTATACATTATTTAATAGAGTCCAAGGGCTACCCTGCCTCGCTGCTTGCCAACGAGGTCAAGCTGAAGATTGGCTCCAAGACGCTGCGGGCCGACAGCGTGCTCTACTCCACCCAACTCAGCCCACGCATGATTGTCGAGTACAAAGCCCCACACATCAAGATAACCCAGCAGACCTTTGACCAGATCTTTGCCTACAACCTGTTGCTCAAAGCCGACTATCTGGTGGTGAGCAACGGCCTCTCCCATTACTGCTGCAAGCTGGATTCGGACAGCCAGAAGTACGTCTTCTTTGAAGACATTCCAAATTATGAAAATTTATGACAAAACGGCAAGAAAACAGCGGTAATTTTTCTTGACAGTTTTTATCTCCATTACCGCGCCAACCAAGCCCAAAAATCGCGTAATGACATTGCCCAAGTCGGAGGACTAAGACAGTGTCGCCGTGATGGTCATGGCCGACGCGCATCGAAAGGCACGTGAGTCCGCATCGGACAAGACGCGCATCCGTGCCGTCCGACACGAGCCGGCAGCTATCATCCCAGCGCCACAGAGTATCATCTCCATACCCACCAAACTGACCTCCAACATCACTGCATAGCATCTCCCGCAGCGCAGAGGTCATCTCCAGCAACGCAAAGGTCATCTCCAGCAGCACAAAGGTCATCTCCAGCAGCACAAAGGTCATCCCCTGCAGCGCAGAGGTGGAATACGCCCGTACAGCCACATTGGTGCCCGAGTTAGAGCGTAAGATTTCTGTCAAGGAGAACGACATCGCCTTCTTGGCTGGCGAATATCCGCAGGTAATACACCGCTCCATTCTTCCCGAAGAAGTGAAGTTGCCCGAGTCACTGCCAGTGGGTCTCCCCTCCACTCTGCTGGAACGGCGTCCCGATGTGCGTGAAGCCGAGCAACGCCTGATTGCCAGCAACGCTGCCGTGGGTATGGCATTTACCAACCTCTTTCCACGCATCACGCTTACAGCCAATTACGGATTGGAGAGCAAACAAATGTCAGACTTCTTCAAGTCGCCCATTCACTACCTTGGCGCCAACCTGCTGGGTCCGCTTTTCGCTATGGGCAAGAACCGCGCCATGCTGAAAGCGCAGAAAGCAGCCTACGAGCAGGCCTGCTATGGATACGAAAAAGCTGTGCTCAGCGCTTTCAAGGATGCCCGCAACGCCATCGTTGAGTTCAACAAAATCAAGGAAATCTACGAGTCGCGCCGCGAGCTGGAACGCTCCTCAAAGGCGACTATGGAACTGGCGCAGTTGCAGTACATCAACGGTGTCATTGGCTACTTGGATGTGCTCGACGCCCAGCGTAGTTACTTCGATGCCCAGATAGGACTGAGCAATGCCATCCGCGACAAGCAAATCACCATGGTCAAGATGTATAAGGCACTGGGTGGTGGATGGTAGTTTAGGGAAATCATCAAAACTCCAAATATCTTCAAAGCCGTTTCAGCTATCAGTCTGAAACGGCTTTGATATTTCATCAGGTATGCCCATCACTATTGCTGTCTGCTAAAGAATTGGGCTTACCCAGGTTTTTTCCCGTCAGACAATGCTGCTGAGCGTACAAAAAATCCCTATCTGCTGCTTGCAGATAGGGATTGTTATGGTTATGAATGACGACAGGAGATTACTCTGCATCCTCAGTCTTCTTCTTACGGGTAGCGCGCTTCTTGGGCTTTTCCTCCACATCCTTCTTGATGCCTGCGAGTTCGCTGTCAATCATGATACGACCGCAATATTCGCATACGATAATCTTCTTGTGCATCTTGATATCTATCTGGCGCTGTGGTGGAATCTTGTTGTTGCAACCGCCACAGGCATCACGCTGCTCTACGGTGATACCAAGACCGTTACGGGCACTCTTGCGGATGCGCTTGAAACTTGCCAGCAGACGGGGCTCAATCTTAGCCTCGAGCTCGCGGGCTCTGGCCTTGAGTTTCTCCTCGTCGTCGCGAGTTTCCTGCATGATTTCGTCGAGCTCGCCACGCTTTTCAGCCAATGCATCAGTGCGGTCGGCGATGATTTCCTTGGTCTGCTCGAGTTCCTTCTTCTTCTCGTCGATGCGAATGATGGCATCCTTTATCTTCTTGTTACAGAGTTCCACCTCGAGCGACTGGAATTCAATTTCCTTGGTCAGCGTGTCATACTCACGGTTGTTCTTCACGTCGTTGAGCTGCTCCTTGTATCTTTCGATACCTGCCTGTGCCTTGGCTATTTCGCCCTTCTTGGCAGTCACGGCACTCTGGAACTCATTGATGTCGCCTTCGATTTTCTCCACACGAGTCTTGAGACCTTCGAGTTCGTCGGCCAAGTCCTGTACTTCCAGAGGCAACTCACCGCGCAATGCGCGCTTCTCGTCGATAGCCGACAGAGTAACCTGCAGCTGATAGAGCGCCTGCAGCTTCTCCTCTACGGTCAATTCAGTAGGTGATTTTTTTACCATAATCGTATTAAAAATAAATGATGGGATTGGTGTCGATGGCCGAAATTTCGCATTTCACACCCTCACACTGCTCCTCTATGATTGTTTTGAATATTTCTGTCGTAAACTGTTCGCTCTGATAGTGCCCTATGACGGCAATCTGTATCTCCTGCTCGTGGCCGAAATACTGGTGATAGCTCATCTCGCCTGTGACAAAGGCGTCGGCACCACGGGCTATGGCCTCGTCGAGCATGAACGAGCCAGCACCGCCACACAGCGCGACCTTGCGTATGGGCCTGCGCAGCAACTGGTTGGCCATGACACACTCTACGCCGAATGTCTGCTTGAGCATCTGGATGAAATCGTCGGCAGCCATAGGCTCATCCCACTCGCCCATCACGCCCTCGCCACCTGCCACCATGGCGTCGGCATCTGCCGATGCGCCATGAGCCTCGGCCTGGCGGGTCTTGCCGATGAAACCTACGTGGCTGAGCCCCATCTTCTCGGCAATCTTAAAGTTGACTCCGCCCTGTGCGGCATCCATATTGGTGTGCATCGACACGATGACAATGTGATTGACAATAGCCTTAGCCACAACGCGTTGCACCATATCTTCGCCCGCTATACGCCGCAGCCGGCGGAAGATGAGCGGGTGATGCGACACGATGAGGTTGCAGCCCTTGCGGATGGCCTCATCCACGGTCTCTTCGGTCACGTCAAGACACAATAAAGCCCCTGAAATCTCCGCTTCTGTCAATCCTATTTGCAAGCCGGCATTGTCATAGTCTTCCTGCAAAGGCAGAGGCGCGAATCGTTCAAGGGCATTAACCACTTCTATAATTTTCACGCTAAATCGTAATATTTAGAGTACAAAGTTAGTGATTTCTTATGGAATAAAGCGCTTTTCCATAGCGCTTTAACTATTTATAACTATTTTTCCTGCCCTCTGCCACCTTGATGAGCATCAGTCCGATGCCAGTCCACACCAGTTCGCGCAGACGCACCAGCAGCGCCACAAAGATGGCGGCATTGGCGGTCATGCCCAGACCTGTGGTCGAGAGCAGGAATCCTCCCTCGCGTCCACCAAGCTGCAAGGGCATGAAAAAGAGCAGATTGGCAAGCAGCGAGGTAAATGCCAGTATCAGGATGCAGGCTCCATAACTCACCGACGGCGTGAGGACAAGCAGGATGAAGTAGATTTCGAGCGCAGAAAGTATGCGGCAAGCCAGCTCAAGGCTTACCGCCAGTATGAATGACGCCGGGCGCTGGCCGTGGAGAGCCGTTATCTGCATGTCGATGGCGTCGAGTTGGGTCTTGTGGGTCTCGACAAACCGCCCTACCCTCGACTTGAGCAGCGGTATGTGACGCAGGAGCGCCATCAGCCTGTTGGCCAGTCCACGGCGATAACCGCTGAGAAAGAACCAGATGCCCAGTCCGCATCCCGCAGTGACCGCCGCCAGCATGATGGCCATGGGCAGGTCTACGGGGTAAAGGGCTACAAAGAGCACCACCGACAGCAGCCAGAAGCAGAGATGGCTGAAGATGTGGGTCATGGCGTAGAGTATCACCGACGACGAGGCGCGCTCTGTGCCTATCCTCGGTGCCAGTTCCATGATGCGATAGGGCTCGCCACCCATCAGTCCGCCGGGCGTGGCGTAGTTGAGGGCAAACCCAGACACGGTGAGCTTGTAGAGCCAGGCAAACTTGACATTGCGGTTGTCGCCCTGCTGACTACGGATGATGGTAAGCCAAGAGGCGGTATTAAGCAGATACAGCAACGCCCATAATACCAAAATCACTGGAAACCAGTAGCCTGCCCGCTGCAGTCCGCGCCACACTTCGGCAAAGTCCAACTGTGACACCATCACGGCCAGCACCACCAGTCCAAAGACCAGGAAGGCGTTCTTGTATCTGCTCTTCATCTTCTACTTGTCAGCGCCGCTGTTCTCGTGCTTCTTGGGAATGGCAAATCTTACCTTCTCGCTCTCATCACGCTTCTCGTGATAGAGCTTGGGGAGCGGATTGGCAAGCGGCTCGTCGTACATGGCGCGGTTGCGATAGGTATCGATGGCCAGATAGATAGCCTGGCGCAGAGCGGTTTCATCGGCCTCGTTCTTGCCTGCGATGTCGAACGACGCATCCTGCAAGGGCTGCACACACACCAGTGGCAAGCCGGAAGCTATCTCTACCCCACCTTCGGGCGTCTGTGCCAGGAATGGCGCCATACCCTGGTCGTGATACATGGCCAGAATGCCGTCGAAGTAGTCGTACATGCTGTTGCTGAAGAAGTGGTTGGCGGTATAGGGACCAAAGGCATTGACCTTCTGCTCAGCCAGCGCCTCGATGACGGGCTTGATGGTCTCCTTCTCTTCGGTACCGGGCTCGGGATTGAGGGCCAACACTGCCACACGTGGATTGGAGATGCGATAATCGCGCTTCAGCGTCTGGGCAAAGTTCTTGATAGTCTCTGTCAGCGTCTCGCGGGTTATGGCGTTGGCTATGTCCTTGACAGCCACATTGTCGGTCATAAGTCCGATGCGCATACGGTCGTTGACGAGAATGTTCATCGCCTGGGCATGCTCGGCGAAACACTCGGCTACGTAGTGCATCTGTCCGCGGAAGTCCAACCCGGCGCGCTTCATGCTCTCGGCGCTCACGGGGGCTGTCACCAGCACGTCGAAGAGGTGGTCGTTGTAGTCTACCATCGCCTTGTCGAGCGCCATGAGCGCAGCATGACCCGCCTCTTCGCTCGGTGTACCCAGATCGACCTTGATTTCATCGTTGGTCACAGCCACCAGGTTTACCCTGCCGTCCTTGGCTTCACCGGCATGGCTTATCACGGCATAGCCCGTGGGCTCCAGGCCGAGGGCCTTGCGGTGGAAGGCGGCTGCCTTGGGCGACCCATAGATGATGGGGGTGCAGAGCTCGAGCATCTCTGGCTCTGCAAAGGTTCTAAAAATAAGTTCATATCCGATACCATTAGTATCGCCGTGGGTGATGGCCACACGGATTCGTCTGTTGTCGTTCATATATATAATATTAATATGTGTCTACTCGTGCCTTATCTCTTCTATCTTCTTCGAGGTGCTCAGCAGTCCGCAGGCGGCATAGATGTCCTGTCCGCGGCTGGCACGGATGGTGGTAAATACGCCGTGGCCGGTAAGATAGTCTCTGAACGCCTCCATGCGCGAGTCGTCGACTCCCCGCAGGGTGACCTCGGGTATCTGGTGGAAGCGGATAAGGTTGATGCGGCAGTCGAGCCCCTTGAGCAGCGTGATAATCTGCTGGGCATGCTCGATGCTGTCGTTGACTCCGTCGAAGACGATATACTCGAACGAGAGGCGGCGCTGATGGGAGAAGTCGTAGTTGCGCAGCAGCTCAACGACCTCTTCGATGCCCATACCCCGCTCGGCAGGCATCAGCTGGCTGCGCAACTCGTGGGTAGGCGCATGCAGGCTTATCGCCACATGACAGTCGCTCTCCTCGATGAAGCGCTTCAACTTGTTGCGCACTCCCACCGAAGACACCGTGATGCGCTTGGGGCTCCAGGCATAACCATAGTCGGCAGTGAGCACCTGGGTGGCTCTCAGCACATTGTCGAGATTGTCCATCGGTTCGCCCTGGCCCATAAACACGATATTGGTCAGCGTGTCGTGCTCGGGCAGCGAGTATATCTGGTTGAGTATATCGGTGGCAGTAAGGCTTCCCTCGAAGCCCTGCTTGCCCGTCTGGCAGAACAGACAGTTCATCTTGCATCCCACCTGTGACGACACGCAGAGCGTGGCGCGGTCGTGGTCGGGAATATATACCGTCTCCACAAACTTGCCTTCGGCTGTGGGGAAGAGATACTTGACTGTGCCGTCGACCGAGCGCTGCTCGTCGATGGGCGCACGGGCTCCTATCTCGTAGGCCTCGGCCAGCTTCTGTCTGTTGGCCTTGGATATATCTGTCATCTCGTCTATGCTTTTCACCTGACGCTGATAGAGCCACTTGGCCATCTGTCCGCCAGCAAAAGCAGGCATCCCCAATGCTCGAGCCACTTCCTTGAGCTCCAAGAGGGTCATGCCGAGAAGAGGTGTCTTGGTCATTTCCATATCTGTAATTAATTAATGATGCAAAGTTACTACAAACCAAAGAGAAAACAAAGCAAGCGCGCTGTTTTTTATCGTCGCTGGCGCCAATGTGATGACTTTGGGGCTGGCGCCAGAGGCAAGGGTCTCACTATCTCGTGCGTTTGCCATAGCTGCAGGGCACCGCCCCGTTGCCACGACAAAGGGCGTGCCGCAGACAGATGACTCTCTGTCGCCGGCACGCCCTTGACGCTATCGGTAGTGACGAATGGTTATTCGCCGTAGATTTCCTTGAGTTTGTTCAGCAGTTCCTTGCCACGCAGGTCGGAAGCCACAATCTTGCCCTGGGGGTCAACGAGCACATTGCTCGGAATAGAGCTTACGCCATAGACCTCGTTGGCAGCACACTTCCAGCCCTTGAGGTCTGACATCTGAGGCCAAGCCATACCCAACTGCTTGACGCCGTCCTTCCAACGGTCGAGCTTGTCGTCGAACGAAACTCCTACGACATTGAAGCCCTTGCTGGCATGGTAGCGATTGTAAGCCTCTACCACGGTAGGCATCTCGCGGCGGCATGGACCACACCATGATGCCCAGAAGTCTACCAGTACATACTGGCCCTGACCAACCCACTGGCTCAGTTTGACAGTCTTGCCGTCCATATCCTGCATGGTGAGGTCGTGGAAGGTAAGACCGTTACGGCGCTTCTCGAGTCCAGCCAGCTTGCTCTTGGCCTGCATCATAGCGGGATGGTTGAAATAAGCGGTGGCGGGGTCGCAGAACTCCTTGAGATGGTCGTAGTCGAACGAGTAGAAATACTCCAAGCCGATGACGGCAGGCAGCACATTGTCGCGGTTGTCGCGATAGAACTTATAGATTACCTCATTGCTCTCATTGTCAAGACGCTTCAACTCGGCCTCCAGCTCCTTCTGGCGCTCGGGAGTGGCCTTGCCAGCCTTCAGTTCGCGATCCATGCTGTACTGCTTGGACATACAGTCATTCATATAAACCCAGAATGCGGCGACACGCTCGTTGAGGGCAGAGCCCTTGTACTCGTTCTTGGTATAGTCGAGTGCGAGCGGAGTGCCATCGTTGATGAAGAACATCAGGTTGCGGTCGTCCTTGGTGAAGACTGCCACAGCGACGATGGCATCCTTGGGCGCCTTGCCGGCGATGGCGAACTTGCCACCTGCGCATACGCTGTCGGTATAAATCGTCTTGCCACGGCCATACTCGCCGGCCATTGCCTTGACGGTGCCCTGGGGCACTACGCCTGAAACCTTGAACTCTACATCCTGTGCCATAGCTGCTACAGTGCATGCAAAAGCAGCCACGAGGGTGATCATGATTTTTCTCATTGTTGTTTTCCTCCTATTGATTAAAACTAAATAAGGTGCGCCCCTCAGCCTACAGGCGAGAGATACACCTTATTATATATATACATCTTTACTCGGCGCGGTCATCCACGTTGTCGCCCTCGGTGGGAGCGAGCACGGCCTCGAAATCGGTGATGCCGTTGTTGACGAGGATGTCATACCACTGGATGAGCTTGCGGATATCGCTGTCGTGTACACGCTCCTCATCGTAAGAGGGCAGCACCTCGGCAAAATAGGCACGAAGCTCCTTGCTTGTGGCCTTCTTGTAATGGATAGAGCAAGGCTTGCTCTGCTCCTTCTCGCCTACATTCTTGAGCACCTGCCACAGAGGGATATCCTCGGCATCGGTGTACATGGCTATATCGGCCAGACTGGTCACGCGGTCGGTGGCAAAAGCCGGCATACGACGGTGAGCGTCGTCAAGGGTTTCTACTATCAAGTTCATTTTACCACGCGAAACCAGCTTGTAGAGACCTGGCTTGCCTGAAATCGAAAGAATTGTTTCCATTGTTTTCTTTATAATCTGTTTATATTATTATTAATCTGACTGATTTGAATGTCTATATCCTGCACACCGTCGTTGACGATAACATAGTGGCTCAACTCGACCATACGCTGCTGGGGCATCTGCCGGCGTATCCACTCGAGTGCTCTGTCGCGGCTCACATGGTCGCGCGCCATGATGCGCTCCACTCTCAGGGACTCTGGAGCGGTGACGCATATCACATGGTCGAACGCTATGCGTCTGTCAAATCCGCTGTCGAAGAGTATGGCGCTCTCGAGCCAGTCGTAGCCCGAAGCCATGAAGTCTTCAGCCACAGCGGGATGAACCACATCATTGACCGCCTGCTTGTTGGCCTCGCTCTGGAGCAGAAACTCTGTCAGCACATCCTTGCGGAGCTGTCCCTGGCTATAGACATCGGGGCCCACCAGCGAGATAAGTCCTTCGCGGATAGCTTGAGACTCTGCCATGAGCCTCTTGGCGGCGCTGTCGCAGTCGTAGACGGCGATGCCACGGGCTCTGAGCCGCTGGCACACATAGGACTTGCCGGCTCCTATACCTCCTGTGATGGCTATCTTCATTGCTGTTCGATGAGATAGTCAACCTTCTGGCTGACCAGATGGCATCGTGACACGTTGTGAGGATAAGCCTTGAGATGGAGCATGCACTTGTCTTGCGGATGGGCCTGCAGCTCGTTGTAGTCGGCCACCACCTTGAACTGGTCGGCCTTGACATTGCGGTACATGCTGGCTCCGATGGAAAATCTCACCCTGACCTTGGAGGGGAATGTGCGCAGCACCTTGCCCTCGGGCATATTGACTGCCGTGATGGGCACCTCTATGGTCTGCTCGGTGAGGATATCGGGATAGAGCACTATCTTGACCGTCGCTGGCACTGTCTTGACTCCCTTGACCTGCTTCAACTCCACCACCCGCTCTACGGTATCATTGAAATTGACGATGTTCAGATCGGCGGTGGTGACATACTTGATGCTGTCGAGCATGTCCTTGCGGGCATACACGGTCACCTTTTCGGGCATCACCTTCTTGCCGGCAAGATAGTAAGCCTTCTCGGGCTCAATCTTTCCTACCAGCTTGACCGGAACAAGTTTGGACTCGCCATAATTGAAGAAATACTCGATGCGGTCGGGCTTCACGCCGGTGACGCGCGACGAGCCAAACAGCTGGTTGAATGCTGCCTTGATCATGTCGGCCGAGGTGATGACGCCCTTGCCAGCCACCTTGTTGGCCGACGCCTCGAAATTGAAGTTGATGGGTTTCTGCTTGTTGGTCATATAGGCCAAGAGGGAGAATCCCTTGTCCCTTACCGTTACCGTGATAGAGTCTGTGCTCTGAGACGTGATGATTACGTTCTTGGGTATATTGGTAAGGTACACGGGAATCTTGAGTTCTTTCTCATAGCTCTCGTTGAGCGTCATCAGCAGCCAGAATGTGCCGCTGAGCGCGAGAAAGAACAAAAAAATCAAGAACTCCTTGTTGACGAAGCCGAACAAGAAGTTCTTGACATGTGCCATATTACGGTTCAGGTTCGTCATTTATGCCTGGCGCATGGGAGAATTGGCATCGGCGAATACATAGCTCTTATCGACTACGATGTTCACGCCGCGGGCAATCTCTACCTCTACCGTATTCTTCTCCAGATTGATATTCTTTACTGTGCCATAAATGCCACCACCGGTTACCACGTGGTCGCCGGCCTGCAGCGAGTTCTGGAAGTTGCGTATTTCTTTCTGCTTCTTCTGCTGTGGGCGAATCATAAACAGCCACATGATTACAAACATGGCTATCAGCATAATAATCATTCCCATACCGCCTCCGGCGCCTTGGCCCTGGGCAGCTAAGATAAGTGTACTCATATTAGTCTATTCTTATGTTTTGATTGTTATTACTATTCTTCTATTATTATTTGCCACCGTTGCGATGGGCAGGCTCGATGGGCTTGAGCAGCTTGCCGGTATTGACCAGATGGCGGGCTATGCCGTCGAGCATACCGTTGATGTAGCTGCCGCTCTTGGGTGTACTGTAGAGCTTTGCCAAATCCACAAATTCGTTGATGGTAACGCTGATGGGGATATTGGGGAAAGTCATCATCTCGGCTATGGCTATCTGCATGATGACCACATCCATGTACGCCAGACGCGAGAAATCCCAGTTGTGACTGGCCTCGCTCATATAGCGCTGATAAGTATCGGCATTGAGGATGGTAGCGCGGAACAGCTTGCGTGCAAACTCGCGGTCTTCCTCGTCCTTGTATTCGGGCAGGAGTTCCTGGTTGCCCTTGTTGGCAGGGTCGAAGCGCTTGATGGTCTTCAGCACGAAGGTATCTACTATCTCTTTGTCGTCATTCCAATAGAGACTCTTCTCTTCCAGAATGGCATCGAGCTCGGCATTGTCCTGAATGAGCATCTTATAGAGCTTGCGCCACACTTCACGGTCAGCCTCATAAGAATCGTCATCGCTGTCCATATATTCCTTATATACTTCACTCTGCTCTATCTGATTGCACTTGCCGCGGATAAACTCCTTGTCGTTTTCCCAGGTGAGTTTCTTGTCTTCCAGGAAAGCGTTGAGCATCTTGTTCTCCTCGAGCTGGATGGCGAACTTGTTAAAAGCAAATTTGTTGGATGGTTTCTCTGTGCCTTCACGCTCCGCACGAGCTGTGAGAATATCAAATCGACGTCTTTCCTCTCTTGAAATCTCGACGATTAACAGCAACAGATAGTTGTAAAGGTCATAAGCCTTGGAGAGGCTAAACAACAACTCCTTTTCAGCATTCTCCATGTTCTTGTTGCCGTTTTGGTAGTAGGCGTAGGTTAACTGAACTACCTTAGTTCTAATCAATTCTCTGTTTATCATTCTCTAATAATAATTGGTGTTTCTTTTATTTTCGCTACAAAAATAGTCAAAAAACAAATTCTATGCAATAAAAACGCTGAAAATAAATGTTTTTTTAGAAATTCTTTGCATAATCCGAGGAAAAAGGCTACCTTTGCAGCGCTTTTCGCATCTCAGTGTGATGGCGAATTAATTAATAATTTAGAGTAACACATTATGAAAGAGATTAATGTAACAGGTCAGAAGCGTACAGACCTTGGTAAAAAAGCTTCTAAACATCTTCGTAAGCAGGGCATGGTTCCTTGTAATCTTTATGGTGAGGCAAAAGAGGACAACAAGCCTGTAGCTTTAGCATTTGCTGTAGCTATGAGCGACCTCCGCAAGATTGTTTACACTCCCCATGTTTATGTTATCAACCTCATCATCGACGGCGAGTCTCACACCGCAATCCTGAAGGAACTTCAGTTTGACCCCGTGACAGACGCCGTTATGCACATCGACTTCCTGGAGGTTAACGACCAGAAGCCTATCACTATCGGTATTCCTGTTCGCCTCGTAGGTCTGGCTCAGGGTGTTCGCGATGGTGGTCGTATGAACCTCTCTATGCGCAAGCTCAACGTTACCGCTCCTTATCAGCAGATTCCCGAGCACCTCGACGTTGACGTTACCGCTCTCAAGATTGGTAAGAGCATCAAGGTTGGTGAGCTGAGCTTCGAGGGCCTTGAGATTGCCAATGCTAAGGAAGTTATCGTTTGCTCTATTAAGATGACCCGTCAGGCTGCTGCCGCCGCTGCTGCCGCCGCTCAGGCTTAATTGATAGCGAATGGACAAATTTTTGATTTGTGGTCTGGGTAACCCCGGTGCTGAGTATCAGGATACCCGACACAATACAGGTTTTATGGTATTGGACGCTTTTGCTAAGGCGTCCAATATTGTTTTTGAGGATAAGCGTTATGGTTTCGTGGCAGAGACATCGATTAAGGGACGCAAGGTTTTTCTGCTCAAGCCCACCACCTTCATGAACCTCAGCGGCAACGCAGTGCGCTACTGGCTGAACAAGGAGAACATCGACCAGAAGCGGTTGCTCGTCATCTCCGACGACGTCGCCCTGCCCGTAGGCGCCTTCCGTCTGAAGGCCAACGGCAGCAACGGCGGCCACAACGGACTGGGGCATATCCAGCAGCTCATTGGCCAGGACTATCCCCGCTTGCGCATGGGAATCGGCGGAGACTATCCCCGTGGCGCCCAGGTCGATTGGGTACTGGGCCGATTCTCCGATGACGACCTGCTCAAGCTCAAGCCCAGCATCGACATTGCCGTCGACATCATCAAGAGCTTTGTGCTGGCTGGTATCGACATCACCATGAACCAATACAACAAACTGGGAAAGAAATGAAAACCGAGGCACGTATAGACAAGTGGCTGTGGGCTGCGCGCATATACAAGACACGCAGCATAGCCGTCGACGCCATCAAGAACGGACGCGTCACCATCGATGGCATCAATGTCAAGCCGGCACGCATGGTCAAGGCTGGCGATGTGGTGTCGGTGCGCAAACCGCCCATCACCTATTCGTTCAAGATACTCCAGCCCATCGAGCAGCGCGTGGGAGCCAAGCTCATTCCCGAGATTTACGAGAATGTCACCGACCCCAAGCAGTACGAGCTGCTGGAGATGAGCCGCATCAGCGGATTTGTCGACAGAGCGCGCGGAACCGGACGCCCCACCAAGAAAGACCGACGTGCCATGGACGCCTTTGTCGACCCGGCATTGTTGGACTTCGACGATATTGATGACGACTTTGATTGGGGCAACGACGATGAAGCATAATCTTGCCATCTTTGTATCTGGCAGTGGTACCAACTGCGAGAACATCATCCGACATTTCGCCCACCATCCCGAGGTCAACGTGGCGCTGGTGGTGAGCAGCAGTGCCAAGGCCGGAGCTTTGGCGCGTGTAGAGCCTTATAGCATCCCTACCCTCGTGGTCAACAGAGAAGAACTGGCAAGTCCGCAGTTTGTCCGTATGTTGCGGACCGACTATCACGTCACCTTCATTGTCCTCGCCGGATTTCTCTCGCTCATTCCCGAGACGCTCACTACCGCTTACGCCCACCGCATGATTAACATCCATCCTGCCCTTCTGCCCCGTTATGGTGGCAAAGGCATGTATGGACGCCATGTCCACGAGGCTGTCAAGGCTGCCGGAGACACCGAGACCGGCATGACCATCCACTGGGTGAGCGACGAGATAGACGGCGGAGCCATCATCAGCCAGTTTTCCACCCCGCTCCTGCCCACCGACACCGTCGACGACATCGCCCGCAAGGAACACGAGCTCGAGATGCAGCACTTCCCAGCCGAGATAGAGCGCATCCTGGGCACCCTCGACACCTTATTATAATATATATAGGTGATGGCCGACACTCTCGAACTGCTGCTACTCGCCGTAGCCCTCGCCATGGACTGCTTCACGGTCTCCACCGTGTGTGGCGTCATCCTGCGCCGCCGCCAGTGGCGCACCATACTCCTTACCGCTTTCTTCTTCGGCGCTTTTCAGGCGTTTATGCCTTACATCGGATGGCTCTGCACCTCGCTCTTTGCCCGCCAGTTAGAGGCTTACGACCACTGGATAGCCTTCTCGCTGCTGCTGTTTCTCGGCGGCAAGATGATACGCGAGTCCTTTCTGCCCGAAGAGCGCCAGAGATTCTGCCCCACATCGCTGCGCACCCAGCTGGTACTGGCGGTAGCCACCAGCATCGACGCCCTTGCCATAGGCATCTCGTTTGCCTGTACCGGCTATCGCTCGTCGGCCGATCTGGCAGAACCTCTGACCATCATCGGACTCGTCTCCGCGCTTTTCTCGGTCATCGGCTATATGCTCGGCATCCGTTTCGGTTCGACCGTCACGCGGCGCATCAAACCCGAGCTATTGGGCGGCCTCATCCTGATAGCCATAGGCGTCAAGGTGCTCATCAGCCATCTCTTCGGGCTGTAGGCGGTCATCCCTCATCCACCAACCCAAATGGGCTGCAACTCTACAAGACGTGAGTTGCAGCCCATTTTGGTTGTCGGCCATCAAGTCAGATGCCCATACCTGGCCCGCGGGGAGGCATACCGCCGGGAGGCGGACCTCCATATCCGCGACCACCCTGCGGACGACCCTGGGGCATATCGCCGGGAGCCATGTCGCCTCGTCTGCGCATACCCTGACGGGCGTTCTTGCCGCCAAACATATTGAAGCGATAGACCACATGGAGCATGGCATAGCTGTTGATGCTGTTATACCATGTATCGCTGCGCTGGAAGGCGTCGATGGTACGGCTGAAGTTGCTCTGCTGGTGCAGCAGGTCGTAGAACTGGAGCAGCACGGTGAGGGGCTTGCCCTTGAGGAAGCCCTGCGATACCTGAGCATTCCATATCAGCTCGTTGGTGTTCATCGAGTTGTCGTTATATCCACGGCGGCTGCTTTCGGAGATATTGGTAGAGAGTGCCGTACCCCAGGGGGTATTGAGGCTGAACGTGGCTCCATAGCTGAACTGCCATGTGTCGAGATTGCTCTGACTCTGCAACTGGTTGCGGCCGTGCATATAGTTGACCGACCCGTTGAGTTCTATCGAAGCCCATCCCTTACGATAACCCACATTGAGCTGTTCGCGCAGATTGAGCGTGCGGGTGCGGTTTTTCTGCACACCGCTTGTACGGTCCAGGGTGAGATAGCTCACGTTGTTGGCAAATCTGGCATCGGTGTTGGTATTGGTATACCACGTACCGGTCGAGTCGATAGAGGTGTTGTAGAGCAGTCCTCCGCCGATGCTCCAGTTGCCGTTGATGTTCTCCGGACGGCTGGTGCGTCCGCCGGTCACCTCGTCATAGGTCACCATATTGCTTATTGAGTTGCGCGTAGTCTGAAACGACAGATTGGCATTGACAAACTGCGAACGCTTGGTGATGAAGTTGTTGTAGAAGAGATTGAAGTCATTGGTAAACGAGGGCTTCAGGCCGGGGTTACCCTTAGAGATGTCGAGCGGGTTGCTGTCGTCGGTGATGTCGAGCAGCTGACTCATGCTGGGCTGGCTCGTGGTGCCGCGATAGCGTATGCGCAACTGGTGCTGGCGGTTGAAGCGGTAGCGCAAATCAAATGTAGGCGACAGATTGGTCACCGTGCGCACCGTGTCGACATGCACTCCCTGATAGTCCTGGATATACTTCGAACGCTGGGGCTGCACCATAAATCCGGCGTTGAGCTGATACTTGCTCTTGATGAGCCTGAAGGTCAGGTTCATCTCGTGGATATAGTTGTTGTATTCCGAGTAGCGGCTCAGCGTCTGGTCGAGATAGTCGGGCAGCGTGCCGGGCAGCAGGTTGAGATAGTCGCCCCAACCGCGGTACTCGGGGTTGACGCCGTCAAAGACGCTGCTGCTCAGTCTGCTGAAGTCGTAGGTAGAGCGGTCGCTCTTGCTGTGATTGTATCTGAAGTTGTAGCGCAGCTGCAGGAAGGCGCCCTTGAAGAGGGGTTCGGTGTAGGTCGCCGACAGCCGGTAGTTGTAGTTGTCGGTGGGCATCAGATTGTAGCGGTGGGTCTGATAGGTCGAGTCCAGACCCTCTGCGGTCTGCTTGAGCCACAGTCGGGTGGCATTGAGCGACATGCTCTCGCTGTCGCTTTCGCCATAGCCTCCGCCCGCACCGAATGTGATGCTGCGTCCACGCGTGTTGAGCTTGCGGTTCACCTGCAGCATACCGCTCAGATTCTTGCTGTTGCTGTAGCTTATCGAGTTGCTCTTCTGCGAGTTGACCACGATGCCCTCACGGCTCATCTCTTCCAGTTCGCTGTCGTCGAGCGGACTCTCTGAGTAGAGATAGGGGTCGGCATTAAACGATGCCGAGGTCGCGGTGGTCAGTCCGTCGCTCTTCGACCACGACAGTGTGGGCCTGAACATGATGTTGGTCATCGTGTCGGGCTGCCACTCCAGTCGTCCCTGTACATTCCAGCTATCGCTGCGCGAGTAGTTCTGCCGTATACTGTTGGAGAAGGCGCCGGTGGTATTGACGAAGTTCTCTGCCGAACTGCGTGTGAAGGCATCGCCGTCATTGTGGTTCCAGAAGGCACTCAGGTCTATCCTTATCTTCTTGACTTTCTCGTAGTTATAGTTGAACCCCAGCATCTTGGCGGCGTTCAACCCCTGACGGCCGGCCCCGAAGCGACCTCTGCCGCCACCAGGGAAACCCATATCGTTCACGTTGTTGGCACTGCCAAACATCATGAGCCTGTTTTTGTCGTCAAAGTATGCACCCATGCCTCTCTCGGCATAGCGGCTGTGGTTGCCCAAACCCAGGTCTACGTTGGCAAAGGTGCCGCGGTTCATGCCCTTCTTCAGTCCGAAGTCGAGCACGGTGGTCTCTTCGCCGTCGTCGACGCCGGTGATGCGCGCCAGGTCGCTCTTTTCGTCATAGGCCTTGATTTTCTCCACGATAGAGGTGGGCAGGTTCTTCATGGCTATCTTGGTGTCGCCGGCCATAAACTCCTTGCCGTCTACCAGTATCTTCTTCACCTCCTTGCCGTTGTGGGTTATCTTGCCGTTCTCGTCGACCTCTACGCCGGGCAGCTGCTTCACCAGTTCCTCGATGGTCGAGCCTTCGGGTGTGCGATAGGCGGCGCTATTATATATAAAGGTGTCTTCCTTGACCGTCACCTTGAGTGCCTGTCCTACCACCTGGGTCTCCTTGAGCACCACGGCGTCGGTCTTCATCTCCATCTTGCCGAGGGCCAGATTCTTGCCATCGCTTATCACGATGCGCTTTACGATGGTCTGATAGCCTATACTTGATATACGCAGACGGTATTTGCCGTCTTTCTTGATGCGCAGTTTGAATACGCCCTGTTCGTTGCTCAGCGTACCTCCGGCATAGGTGCTGTCGGCATTGAGCAGCTGCACCGAGGCTTGCTCGATGGGCTCCTTGCTCTCAGGGTCAAAGAGTTGGCCCGTGACGAGCCGCTCTTGGGCCATCGTCATCGCCGACGATAGCAGCAGTAGCAGCAGTAGTAGCAGTGTCTTGTTCTTCATTGTTGTTTCGTATGTGTTGCTTTGTTAGTTTTTTGACGCCACTACGGGCCAAAGGTTTAATCGTGAGCCTCATCATTTTTATGCACACTGTCAGTGGGATATGCGCAAACGGCGACACTTTTATCTTAAAAACTCTTAATTGTTATCACTGTGTTAGATACTTTCTCCTTAGTTTTGCCTACTTTTGTCCTTGCTATACAAAAAGAGCATTATGTTATGAAACCAACCGATACACTATCCAATAAGCATCAGCAGGTAATCCTTACCACCGACCTCGAGCGCGACCTCACCATGGCGATAGCCGAGTGTGAGCACGACCGCATCTTTGTCATCGCCGACCGCAACACCCATGCCCACTGCATGGGTAGGCTCAGCACCTTCCGCAGTCTGCGCGATGTCATCACCATCACCATCGAGCCCAGCGACGCCCACAAGGACCTCACTACCCTCACCGCCGTATGGCAACAGCTTCAGGAGCATGGTGCCACGCGCCACTCGCTGGTCATCTGCCTGGGCGGAGGCGTGGTGACCGACCTCGGCGGCATGGCGGCAGCCACCTTCAAGCGGGGTATCAACTTCATCAATATCCCCACCTCGCTGCTGGGCATGGTCGACGCCTCGGTGGGCGGAAAGACCGGCGTCAACTTCGGCGGACTGAAAAACGAGATTGGCGTCTTTGCCGAGGCACGCTTCGTGCTGCTGTGCGCCGACTTCCTTGCCACGCTCGACGGCGAGAACCTGCGCTCGGGCTATGCCGAGATGCTCAAGCACGGCCTCATCTCTACCACCGCCCAGTGGGCCAGTCTGCTGCAGTTCGACCTCGCCGCGCCCGACTATAGCCTTCTGGGCAGGCTCGTTGCCGACTCGGTCAAGGTCAAGGAAGACATCGTGGCCCAAGACCCACTGGAGCAGGGGCTGCGCAAGGCGCTCAACCTGGGCCATACCGTGGGCCACGCCATAGAGAGCCTGCTGCTACAGCGCACCCCCATCCTGCATGGCTATGCCGTGGCCTACGGCATCGTGGCCGAGCTCTATCTCAGCGCAACCAGGCTGGGCTTCCCCGCCGACAAGTTGCGCCAGACGCTCCATTACATCCGCCAGTATTATGGTACCCCCGCCATCACCTGCGATGACTATCCGCAGCTGCTCGCCCTGATGCACCACGACAAGAAGAACACGGGCACCGACATCAATGTCACCCTGCTCAGCGATGTGGGCGAGATACACATCAACCAGATAGTCGGCGAAGAGGAGATAAGCGAGGCGCTCGACTTTCTGAGAGAGGGCTGAGCCGTCATTGCCGCCGGCATCTCCATGACAAGTCCTCATACCTTATACTTTCATCCCAGGATGAAACGACACTGCAGCCGCACCCACAGGTGCGGCTGTTGTTTTTCCGGCAGTTACGTTGCCGGCCGTCACAGCCCATACTGCTTGGCAGCCAGCATATTTCCGCACATCCCTCACCTGCTCCACGCCGTTACTGATGGTCACTGGCGGCTCGTAACATTTGATACGTGAGTCCGTATCATATGTCACGTGACCGCGCGTCATACGTTACGAGACCACGTGACTTATGATACGAGCCAGCCCACGCACCTTGTAGACCTCCATCTGCCCTCTCCCGCCTCGCTCTCTGCCGTCACGAGAGAGGGAGGGGGGGCCAAATATGCAACCCGGTTGCAAGAAAATGTGCGTATCTTTGCACTATAATCATTACATATATGTTGAAAACAGGTTTATATTACTTATCGCTGCTGTCTATGGCAGCATGTATAGCGGCCTGCGGCCATCACGCCCATGCCGACGAAGAAGGAAGTCACGACCACGAGACCGAAGAGGCTGGCCATGAGGGTCACGGCCATGCAGACCAGGACCACGGCGACGAGATAATACTCGAGCCCGAGAAGGCACGCGCTGCCGGCGTGAAGGTCGAGACCGTCAAGCCGGCCAACTTTCATGGCGTCATCCACACCAGCGGCAAGGTCATGGCTGCCTCGTGCGACGAGACCACCGTAGTGGCCACCATCAGCGGCCGCGTGGCCCACATGGGTCATGTGAGCGAAGGTCTGAAGGTGGCAGGCGGCACTACCCTCTTCTCCATCACCTCGGCAGGCATGCAGGTGGCCGACGGCGACCCTGTGCAGCGTGCCAAGATAGACTTTGAGCGTGCCGAGCGCGACTACACCCGTGCCCAGGCGCTGATTAAGGACAAGATCATCAGCGTGAAAGACTTCGCTGTGGCCAAAGCCGAATACGAAGCCGCCAAACTCACCTATACCAGCATGCAGAAGACCCGCAGTGCCGGCGGCGTGGTGGTCGCAGCTCCGCGTGGCGGATATATCAAGCAGTGTCTGGTCAACGGCGGCGACTACGTCGAAGCGGGCCAGCCTCTGGCCATCATCACCCAGAACAAGCATCTCTATCTGCGTGCCGAGGTGCCCGAGCGCCGCTTCAACGAGCTCAACAACATCCGGAGCGCCAAGTTCAGCACCAGCTACAGCAACCGCCTCTACGACATCAGCCAGATGGGCGGACACATCCAGTCGTATGGACGCTCTGCCGAGGTCAACAACTCTTACATACCCGTAATCTTCGAGTTCAACAATACCGGCGACGTGGTCCAGGGCTCCTATGCCGACATCTACCTCATCACCCATGAGCGCCAACAGGTCATCACGCTGCCCCTGACAGCCATCACCGAGGAACAGGGCTTACACTATATCTATATACAGAAAGACGCCGAGGGCTATCAGAAGCAGGAGGTGACTCTCGGTGAAAGCGACGGCGAGCGCATCGAAATCAAAAGCGGTGTGAAGGCCGGCGACCGCGTGGTGACGCGTGGCGCCATACAGGTCAAGCTGGCCTCGGCTTCCAACGCTATCCCCGCCCACAACCATAACCATTAAGCCCACCTCTATACTGTAACATCATGCTGAACAGGATCATCAAGTTCTCGCTCGAGAACAGAATACTCATACTGGTCTTGGCTGTACTGCTGGTCATCGCCGGCCTCTACTCTACCGCCAAGACCGAGGTCGACGTCTTCCCCGACCTCAACGCTCCCACAGTGGTCATCATGACCGAAGCTGGCGGCATGGCCAGCGAGGAAGTCGAACAGCTGGTGACCTTCCCTATCGAGTCGGCGGTCAACGGCAGCACCGGCGTGCGCCGCGTGCGCTCTCAGTCTACCCACGGCTTCTCTGTCGTCTGGGTAGAGTTTGACTGGGGCACCGACATTTACCTGGCGCGCCAGATCGTGAGCGAGAAGCTCTCTGCCATTGGCGAGCAGATGCCTGCCGGTGTGAGCGCTCCCGTGCTGGGCCCTCAGTCGTCTATCCTGGGCGAAGTGCTCATCGTGAGCCTTACCAGCGACAAGACCTCCATGCAAGACCTGCGCACCTATGCCGACTGGGTTATCCGCCCACGGCTGCTCTCTACCGGTGGCGTGGCCCAGGTGAGCGTCCACGGTGGCGACATCAAGGAGTACCAGATACTCATCAACCCCGGCAAGATGAAGCACTTCGGCGTAAGCCTCGCCGACGTGATGGCCTGCACCCGCGGCATGAACACCAATACCAACGGCGGCGTGTGCTACAAGTACGGCAACGAGTACATCATACGCGGCATCACCTCGACCAACGATATCGACAAGCTCGAGGCCAGTGCGGTGAAGAAGAGCGGTGAGAGCGTTATCACCCTTGCCGATGTGGCTGACATACGCGTGGGCAGCCAGTCGCCCAAGCTGGGCGTGGCCAGCGAACGGGCTCACCCCGCCGTGCTGCTTACTGTGACCAAGCAGCCCAACACCAGTACGCTCGACCTGACGGCCCATCTGGACCATGCGCTCGACGAGCTCAAAGGCAATCTGCCCGCCGACGTGCATATCTCTACCAACATCTTCCGCCAGGCCGACTTCATCAGCAGCAGCATCGACAATGTGAAGAAGTCACTCATCGAGGGAGCCATCTTTGTGGTCATCATCCTGATGATATTCCTTGCCAATGTGCGCACCACCATCATCTCGCTGGTCACCATCCCCCTGTCGTTTCTCGTGGCGATGATAGTGCTCAACGCCCTCGGCATAAGCATCAACACCATGACTCTGGGCGGTCTGGCGATAGCCATCGGGTCGCTGGTCGACGACGCCATAGTCGATGTGGAGAATGTCTACAAGCACATCAGGCTGAACCGGCAGTTGCCCGAGGCCGAGCGCGTGCCCATGATCCGGCTGGTCTATGAGGCCTCGCGCGAGGTGCGTATGCCCATCCTCAACTCTACCCTTATCATCATCGTGAGCTTTGCGCCGCTGTTCTTCCTCAGTGGCATGGAGGGCCGCATGCTCATCCCACTGGGCATCGCCTTTGTGACGGCGCTCATGGCGTCGACGCTGGTGGCGCTCACGCTTACGCCCGTACTCTGCAGCTATCTGCTCGGCAAGAGCAATGGCGAGATGGGCAAGGAGGCCTTTGTGGCAGTATGGCTCAAGGGGTATTACCAGCGGGCGCTGACATGGGTATTGGGCCACACCCGATGGGTGATAGGCTCTACCGCCGTGCTGCTGGTGGCGGCTCTTGCCACATTCTTCTCTTTAGGCAGCAGCTTCCTGCCCAAGTTCAATGAGGGCTCGTTTACCATCAACATATCTTCGCTCCCGGGCATCTCGCTCGAAGAGAGCGACTCCATAGGCGCACGGGCGGAGAGGCTCCTGCTGCAGGTGCCCGAGATAACCACCGTGGCACGCAAGACAGGCCGCGCCGAGCTCGACGAGCATGCGCTGGGCGTCAACGTGAGCGAGATAGAAGCTCCGTTCAAGCTCAAAGACCGCGGGCACGAAGAGGTGCAGAACGACGTGAGGCAGCGCCTGTCGGTGCTGGCGGGCGCCAACATCGAGATAGGTCAGCCCATATCCCACCGCATCGACGCCATGCTGTCGGGCACGCAGGCGAGCATAGCCATCAAGCTCTTTGGCAGCGACCTGAACAAGATGTACACCATAGGCAACCAGATCAAGAAGGCCTGCAAGGACATCGACGGCATCACCGACCTCAACGTGGAACAGCAGATAGAGCGTCCGGAACTCAAGATAGTGCCACGGCGCGAACTGCTGGCACGCAACGGCATCACGCTGCCCGAGTTCAACGAGTTTCTGGCTGTCAATCTGGCGGGCGAGACCGTATCGCAGGTGTACGAGGCGGGCAGAGCGTTCAACCTGGTGGTCAAGGCCGCCAACTACAACGAGATAAGCGACCTGATCATCGACACGCAGGACGGACGCAAGGTGCCTCTGTCCGATGTGGCCGACATCATATCGAGCGCCGGCCCCAACACCATCAACCGCGAGAACACCCAGCGCAAGATAGTCATCTCTGCCAACACCACCGGCAGGGCACTGAGCGACGTGGTGGCCGACATCAAGACTGCGGTAGACAACAATATCCAGTTGCCCGAGGGCTATCATATAGAGTATGGTGGACAGTTTGAGAGCCAGGAGCATGCTTCACGGGTGCTCTATCTCACCTGCACGATAGCCATCGCCATCATCTTCCTGCTGCTGTTCATGCAGTTCCGCAGCACGATGGAGGCCGGTGTGATACTGCTCAATCTGCCACTGGCGCTCATCGGCGGCATCTTTGCCATCATCTTCACCACCGGCGAGGTGAGCATTCCCGCCATCATCGGCTTCATCTCGCTTTTCGGCATCGCCACGCGCAACGGCATGCTGCTCATCACCGAGTACAAGCGGCTGCGCACCGAAGAGGGCAAGACCGTGAAGGAAGCCATCATCGAAGGCTCGCTCTCACGACTCAACCCCATACTCATGACAGCCCTCACCTCGGCGCTGGCTCTGGTGCCGCTGGCTCTCGGCGGCGACCTGCCCGGCAACGAGATACAGTCGCCCATGGCCAAGGTGATACTGGGCGGACTCATCAGTTCGACATTACTCAACGCTTTTATCATACCTATCATTTATGAAAAGATATCTCATCGCAATTAGCGCCATGCTCGCTACGCTGACGGCAGCAGCCACCGGCACAGACAGCATCGGCGACATACTCAGGCAGATAGCCGCCAACAACCTGACGCTCAAGGCGCAGGCACACGAAAGCGAGGCCGACGTGCTGGACATCAAGGCCGACAACGCGCTGGGCGGCCCATCGGTCGAATACAGCCCTTTCTTCAAGAAGGGATATTCGGGCGTGGTCGAGAGCGAGCTCGTGGTCAGCCAGGAAATCAAGTTTCCTACCAAGTACAAGGATTGCAGCCGGCTCGCAGGCATGCAGAGGAATGCCGGCCAGCAGCAGCTGCTCAAGCAGAGAAGGGACATTCTGCTCGAAGCCGAGCTGATTTGCCTGGACATCATACGCCTCAACCAGACGCTCAGTATGCTCAACCAGCGCCTCACGAGCAGTGAGCAGCTGCGCAGTATGTACGAGCAGCGTATGGAGGTGGGCGACGCCAACATCCTGGAGCTCAACAAGGTGAAACTCGATGTCATGGAGGTGAAAGCCCTGGTGACCGAAGCGCGCAACGAGCGCATACTGCTGCTCCAGCAGCTCCAGCAGCTCAACGGCGGACAGGCCATAGAGGTCAACATGACCACCATGCCTGAGTTTGCAGCCATCACAGACTACAAGTCGTTTGAAGCGCTGGCGCTGGCCAACGACGCCGACATCAAGACAGCCGAAGCCTCACTCAAGACTGCCGAGATGGACATGAAGATACAGAAGAGCGAGTGGCTGCCCAACCTCACGGTGGGCTACCGCAGGAACACCGAGGAGGGAGAGCCTGTCAACGGAATGATGGTGGGCATGAGCTTCCCGCTCTACAGCAACAGCAAGAAAATCAAGGCTGCCCGTGAGCGCAAGCAGAGCGCAGAGATACAGGTGATGCAGTCGCGCCAGGAAGCCGAGGCCTCTATCAGGTCGCGCTACCAGCAACTCAAGGGGCTGCAGCAGGTGCTCGACCACAGCGACGTCAAGATGATGAACGAGAGTATCGCCCTCTTTGCCAAAGCGCTGAAGCAGGGAGAAATCACCGCGCTGGTCTACTACGAGGAAATCAACAATATCTATCAGAAACTGCAACGCCACATCGACCTGCACTGCCAGAGCACCAAACTCCTGGCCGAACTGCACAAGAACGAGTTGTAACACGCCAGACACCACTATTGCCACAGCGGCTGCCGTCATCTATAGAGTAGAGACGGCAGCCGCTGTTTGGGTTACTGGGGTGCAGGGGCCAATGATACAAGTCAATAAGACGCCATGAAAACAAAGAAACCCCTCGCGCCAGCACCGATGTGTGGACAAAAGATGATACCTTTGCAGTCGTTTTTAAGGACACTTACATTATTACCGTTTTAGCAACAACACTTATGCAAGTATTTACGTACAAACCCAAACTGGTTTCTACCCTGAAACACTATAACCGTAGTAAGTTTATGCAAGACCTCATGGCCGGCATCATCGTGGGCATCGTAGCCCTTCCGTTGGCCATCGCCTTTGGCATCGCTTCGGGCGTAACGCCCGAGAAGGGCATCATCACCGCCATCGTGGCAGGCTTCATGGTGTCGGTATTCGGCGGAAGCCGCGTGCAGATAGGCGGACCTACAGGTGCATTCATTATCATTATCTACGGCATCATACAGCAATACGGCATACAGGGACTCACCATCGCTACACTTATGGCAGGCGTGTTCCTGATACTCTTCGGCGTACTCCGCTTGGGTACCATCATCAAGTATATACCCTATCCTATCGTGGTGGGATTTACGAGCGGTATCGCCGTAACCATCTTTACCACCCAAATCAAGGACTTGTTGGGTCTGACTATGGCGACGGTACCTTCTGACTTCACCGAGAAGTGGATAGCCTACTTCCACGACATCAGCACGATAGACTGGTGGACGGCGATGGTGGGCATAGTGAGCATCGTGATTATCACGCTCACGCCCCGATTCAGCAAGAAGATTCCCGGCTCGCTGGTGGCTATCATCGTGATGACTCTGGCGGCTCTGATACTCAAGCAGTTTTATGGCGTGACAAGCATAGAGACCATAGGCGACCGCTTCTCTATCAACAGCGAACTGCCCAACGCCACCGTGCCCGCCCTATCGTGGGATATCATCAAGAGCCTGGTGTCGCCGGCGCTTACCATTGCCATCCTCGGCGCCATAGAGAGCCTGCTCTCTGCCACGGTGGCCGACGGTGTGATAGGCCATCACCATGACTCCAATACCGAGCTCATCGGACAGGGTCTGGCCAACCTCGCCTCGCCCCTCTTCGGCGGCATCCCTGCCACCGGAGCCATAGCCCGCACCATGACCAATATCAACAACGGCGGCCGCACCCCTGTAGCCGGCATCATCCATGCGGTGGTGTTGCTGCTCATCTTCCTCTTCCTCATGCCGCTGGCGCAGTATATCCCCATGGCGTGTCTGGCAGGCGTGCTGGTGGTGGTGTCGTACGGCATGAGCGGCTGGCGCTCGTTTGCCATGCTGATGAAGAACCCCAAGAGCGATGTCAGCGTGCTGCTTATCACCTTTATCCTGACCATACTCTTCGACCTGACCATAGCCATCGAGGTGGGCCTCATCATCGCCTGTCTGCTCTTCATGAAGCGTATGGCTGAGACCAGCGATGTCAAGGTAATCATGGACGAGATAGACCTGACCGACGAGACCGACGTGAGACTGGAGAACAACGAGCACCTCACCATACCCACCGGCGTAGAGGTATACGAAATCAACGGCCCCTACTTCTTCGGTGCCGGCAACAAGTTTGAGGAAATCATGGCCAACTTCGGCGACCGCCCCAAGGTGCGCATCATCCGTATGCGTAAGGTGCCGTTTGTCGACTCTACCGGCATACACAACCTCACCAATCTGTGTATGATGAGCCGCAAGGAGGGCATACAGATTGTGCTGTCGGGAGTGACTCCCAAGGTAGAACAGGTGCTCGAGCACGCAGGCTTCTACCAGATTGTGGGCAAGGAGAACATCTGCAGCCACATCAACCTGGCTCTGGAGCGTGCCAAGGAAATCATAAGATAAACCGCCATCGCCCCCTGCTGGCGGGCGACCCACGCGCGTATATATAATAAGGTAAGGACTTGGAGTGTGACTGCTCCAAGTCCTTACCTTATTATATATATAGACACCAGAAAGCTGCCGCAGGATAACAGACTAAGGCTTCAGCCACTCGTCCTTGTACTGCTTGGGCGTCTTGTTCATGCTCTTTCTGAATACCATGATGAAGTAGGCGGTGTCGCTGTATCCGCACGCCTCTGCCACCTGAGCCACCGTCATATCGGCGGTCTGCAGGAGTTCGCAAGCCTTCCGGATGCGGCGCGAGGTGATATATGCCGCAGAGGTGAGGCCCGTATGCTGCTTGACCTTACGCGTGAAGGTGGCACGGGTGACCCCGAAGCGAGCCGCCAGGTCGGCGAGGTCTACGTCGCCTTCACCGATACGGCTGTCTACATACTGCTGCACCTCGTCGATGAAGTCGGGAGTGCGGTCGGTGGTCTCTGCTTGCCCGTCGGCATCGTTGACAACCGGCACGGAGCCAGCATACTTGTCGCGCAGCATACGCCGCTGCTGGAGCAGTAGACTTACGCGCATCAGGAGTTCGTCGGCACGGAACGGCTTGAGCAGATAGGCGTCAGCACCAGCCTGAAAACCCTTCATGCGACCACGCACCGAAGAGTCTGACGACACCATGACGATGGGGATATGACAGGTGGCAGCCTGCGCACGCACACCCTCGCAGAGCTGATAGCCATCCATGACGGGCAACACGCCGTCGGTGATAATCAGGTCGGGCGCAGCAATTCTGATTTTATGCAGACCGTCTTCACCATTGGAGGCAAAGAACACCTTGTAATGGTCTTTCAGCTGGTCGGCAACGTAGCGGGCCACCTGTGCCGACTCTTCGACGATGAGTATGCGTGGCTTGTTGTCAGCTTCGGCTTCGACGACAGGGGGCATGTCGGCATCGGCAGGAGATAGAGCGGCAGGAGTGTGGAGGGTCTTCTGCTCGGTGAGGCGAGGATAGTCGTGGTCGCCATGACGCAGGGGGATGGTGATGATGAACTGGGCATACTCGCCCAGCTTGCTCTTCAACTTGATATCGCCACCCATAGCTCGTATGGCAGCCTGCACCGCCTGGATATTCAGCCCCACATGCATATAGATTTCAGAGGTATTCTTGCTGTCATAGGGCTTGAGCAGGTCTTTGACTACCTCGGGCGACATACCCTGGCCGCGGTCTTTGAGTTCGAGCCTGAGCATGCGCCTCTCGATAGACATGCTGATATAGAGGTCGGACTGGTTGTAGGCATGGTGCAACATATCAGTCAGCAGATTGCCAAGAATCTTGTCGACATAATCGGGCACGAAGTCGGCCTCTATCTTGTTGCGCTTAGAGGTCACCACAAGACGTATCTGGCGCTTCGCGGCCTCATGGCGATAGGCTTCGACCAGCATGCGTACATATCCCACGATGTCGTCGTGACACCACTGTGCCTCGTCGACGGGTCTGATGCTGATATTGGTGATATCCACCACACTGTCTACCAGATGGAGCAGACGACGAGAGGCTGCCTGAAGCTGCGACACCTCGTCGCGTATCTGCTGGTTGTCGGTCTGCGACTCTATGGAGTTGCCCGCCGACTGGATGATGGTCACCGGTGTGCGCAGTTCGTGCGAGATATTGGCGAAGAAGCGCACACGGGCGTCGCGGAACTCCCTGTAGGCGGCAAGCGTGCGGGTGCGGATGCGCAGGAGGTAATAGGAGAACGCCAAGAGGACTATCATACCTACCATGATGAGCGTAAACACGAGCCATCCACTCTCCTGCTGCTTGCGCATACGGTCCATATCCTTGCGCACATAGTTGAGCTTGCGCGTATTGTCGGCCATGAGCTCGTCTATCTGCACATTCTGGATATCACCCAGTTTCTCCAGGTTCATCACCGTGTCGTTCCAGTTCTTGTAGTCGACATAGGCAGCGAGGGCTTTGGCTGTATTGCCCGACTTGCGATAAATCTGATAATAGAGCAGGGCTATCTGCGAGCGGTCGCCAGGCGAGTTGATTTCGTCGGCGGTCATCTTGGCCTCCTGCAGATACTCGATGGCGGTGGCGGTCATCTGTCGCTTGATGTAGACACGCGCAAGGCTTATGCAGGACCGCAGGCGGAGATAGCGGTCGGAGTGGGCCATCAGGGTAATATAAGCCTTGTCGTACTCGGCAGTGGCCTTGGCATAGTCGCCCCTATCCTCGTAGAGGCCGCCATACTCGATACGAATGAGCGCCATACCCACCTCGTCGTTAATGAGCTGTTTCTGCTCCATGGATTTCTGGAAATAGAACTGGGCAGAGTCGAGGTTGTTCTGGGCTCTGAACACTCTGCCGATATCAGAATAGTTGAGCGCCATACCAAAAGCGCTGCCCAACTTGATTTCGCCGGCAAGCGAGCGCCTGAAGTAGTCGAGGGCTGCCTTGTAGTTGCGGATGGTATAATAGATTTTTCCCAGACCGTTGAGTATCTTCAGCTGACTCTTGAAGGCCGCGGCAGTGGTGTCGCTCCACTGCTGGCAGTAGCCCAGACCAAGAGTCATGCTGCTGGTGGCAAGGTACATGGCACCCAGACGGCGGTAGTTGGTACCCAGTTCGTTGAGGGTATTGACAATTTCCATCGTGTCGCAGATACTATCGGCTACAGCCAGGCCCTGCTTGTGGGCAAGGATGGCGCGACCGAACTGGTTGTCTACACGATATGCCCTACCCAACCGCCGCAGCACGATAGACTCGCCCATACGGTTGCCCGACTGGCGGTAGACTTGGAGCCAATGCTTCAGGTCGGTGGTGTCGGCCACCGCGTTCAACTTGCGTTCTATCTGTTTGTACTCAGGGGTATTGTATATAGGTACCGTCTTCTTGTCGCTACAGCCAGCAAGAAGCAGCAGTCCCAGAACCACCGAGAGGTAATAGATGGGAAGATATGGATGCTTGATGGGTCTCATACTTTGCCGTGTTCTGTTCTCATTAATGCTAAGATACCACAAAATTAATGAAAACCAAGAACAAGGCAAAGCAAAAGAAATATTATTTTAGGTTTTGGCCGTCTATTGGGGGCTTTATCGGCGGTTTATATCGACTCTGACGCCCATGCTGAGCCCAAACTCGAAGGGCTTGTCGCTGTAGATGGTGCTGACGCCGCTGCCATTGTCGAAGTGGTAGGACACGCCGGGCTCGATATAGAGGCTCACGGCGCGGGTGGCACGATACTCGGCGCCGGCAGACAGCTGTACCGACAGCTGGGGACGGCTCATCTTGACATCTTCGTTGCGCTGCTGACCGGTATAGCTCACCGTGCGACGGCCCTTGACCAGTTTCTCTACCTCGCCGCCAGCGGTGAGATAGACATTGACATGGCGGTTGCCCCATACATTGTAGCCCACAGCCACAGGCACGCCGATGAAGTGGAGCTGCTGGTCGATGTCCTCGCCGCCCATCTCTATCTCTGACGAGTGATAGCTGTAGTTGACGCCGGTCTGCACGCTCCAACGGTCGTCGAGCGAGTAGCGCAGAGAGAGGCCTCCCTTGACGGGCAGCTTGTGATGGGTGCGGCCACCGCTCCTGCCCATAGGGAGCATGGGCACACGGCTGGGGTGGATCATATCGCCGCTGCCATAGACGTCATTGTCCGCTAAAAAGCCACTGCCGGCAGGCAGTTCGGAAGGGATGACAGAGTTGCCTGACTGGGCGCCGCGCACGTAGGCGCCAATCGACATGGGATGGGAGCGGCGGGTAGATGGATAATGTACCACTTTGCGCTCGGTCTTTCTGACGGTAGAGCCCGACGGGGAGACAGGCTTCGAGGTGGCAGCAGGCTTGGTGGCAGTCTGGCTGTCGGCATCGGTCGGGCGGTGCTCCATCACCTCACATTCGGGCTCGGGCTCTATATTATATATAGGTGTAGAGGCGGCGGGCGTGGTATTGTCGGCGAGCATCACCTCCCTGACGGCGGTGGGGCTGAGGGTTGCCTTCCATCGGCGCACGGCAGAGACCAGTGAACTGGGCTCGCCAGCAGTCTGGATGTCGGTGGCAGTGGCTACGGCAGAGGGCTGCACCGCATGGGTGGTGGGCAATGAGGCTGTCGGCGCCATATCGGGAGCCGAGGGGGTAAGCACAAATACGGCTACGATAACGGCTGCTGCCACCGCTGCCAGAGCTGCTATGCGCTGGGTCCACAGAGGCACTACAGGGGCTTTGCGCGAGGTGGCTGCCAGGGGCTTCAGCCCGCGGCGCTGCATCTCGGCCACGATATCATCATACAGTCCCTCAGGAACATCAGCCTCATAATGCTCCATCTTCTGCTGTATACGATTAATCCATTTGTCGTTGGTTGTCATATCTGTCTTTTATAGTCTTTTATCATTTGTGCGAGCATTGTGCGTGCCCGCTTGTACTGCGACGCCGAGGTGTCGGGCTTGATGCCGAGCGCTGCGGCTATCTCCTTGTGGCTCTTGCCCTCGATGGCATAGAGGTTGAAGACGGTGCGATAGCCTACGGGCAGTCGTCTTATCATGTCCAGGATTTCACCCTCGCTGAGTCCGGCGACATCGGGTTCGTCGGTGGTGTCATCGGCTATGTTCTCGACCTCGCCCATCATGGTTGTCGACGCTTGGGCACGCAGAAACATCAGCGCCTGGTTGATGGTGATGCGCGCCATCCATGCCTGGAGCGAGCCCCGACCCTGATAGGTGAAGGAAGAGATATGGGTATAAATCTGGATGAGCGACTCCTGCAGCACATCTTTCTGGTCGTCGGCGTCGGTGATGTATCGGGCGCAGATACCGGCAAGCACGCCTGCATAGGAATCGTACAGACGACGCATGGCCGAGGCATCGCCCCGGCCAAACAGTTGGATTATCTGTTGTTCGATATCTGCTTGATACAATCGCATAGGATAGCACGTCACCCGTGGGGCCACACCCGCTACGGGGCATGGCCTCTGGACTCAAAACACTGTTATTTGCGGGTACAATACTTGAACTGCGCCTTCTTTTCGCCAGTGAACGACTGCCACTTGACGGTGAGCAGCACGGTCTTGCCTTCGGTGTCGGGCAGCTGGTTGAGACGGAAAGCTATCAGTCCGTCGGCAGGATAGCCAGAGACATCGCCGTGGGCATTGTGACGAATTTCCACCGTGTAGGGTTCGTTACACTTCACGAGGTTGAGCTCGTGGGGCTTGTTGCTGCCAAAGAGGGTGCGGAAGCGCAGGGTGAAATATCCGTCTTCGACCACCGTAGCCCAGCTGTTGACCACCTCTATCGGGTCTTTGCCGTAAGTCTGGTCGTCGTCGGCACTATGGAGCACCATAGGTTTGGTGCGTATGGTGTCAATCCAGTTGACATAGACCGAGCGTGAATTGTGTCCGGTGGATTTCTGGTCTTCCTTGAAGTTGACGAGGGCTCTCACCTCCTTGCCGCCATAAGGGGCTGTCTTGATATTGGTAGGTACGAGCGTGGTGGCATCGTCGAGCTGCATATAGAAGGCACCTGTCTCGGCATTGGTCTTCAGTGTGACCAACGCATTGGGGAAGTAGGTGATTCCGTTATCATCGTCATCGTTGCAGGACTGCAGGGTGAAAGAAGAGACTGCCAACACGAGGCAGAGGGTAAGGAATTTCAATTTGTTCATATCTGTCTTTTGCTTTTTGTTTCGTCTATTAAATGCAGCCGCAGCCATTTCCTTGCACGTATTTACCTTTTTTAACCATTAGGAATGGTTTCCCAGCACCACGGTCATCACGCCAAGGAGCGCGGAAACGCACGCGCTGAAGCGGGAGCAGACGGGCTGCATCGCGATAACTGCCACAAAAATAATACAAACCACGCGGAGAAAGAAATAAATTCTCCGTTTTCTTGTCGATTGCCATCGTTTTCGTGTCGGCTGCCATCGTTTTCTTGTCGGCTGCCATTGTTTTCGTGTCGGCTGCCATCGTTTTCTTAATCAGTTGTCATCGTTTGCTTGCCAGCAGCTATTGTTTTCGTGCGTCTACAGCCATCGGCGGCATCAGAGTGAAGGGACAGCCCGACGGCCATCGGCCGCATCGGGCAAGGGCGGCGCGCATTTTCGACAGTGATGGCATAGAAATTAATTTCGGGGTTTGAAACCGTCATTGCAAACCCTGCAATCAGCGTTTCGGAACTTGAAACCATCATTTCAAACCCCAAAATCAGGTTTAAGGAGGTTGGCGGAAGTTTTGTGGATATATATAAATAAGGTGGGGATGTATTTGCTTCGGTTTGCACCAACCTGGAATGACGATGGCTGCGTCTCAACAATGCCAAATGAAAAAACTTTCTTTTTTTCTTTGCATTGTCTTCGACTTGCACTACTTTACGGCTACGCCGTGAAGGTAGGCGGCACCTCAAGAATAAAAATAAACGAGTTTATTTTGTATTCTCTTCGGTTTGCACTACCTTTGGATAAGGTAGGCTGCGTCTCAACAATGCCAAATGAAAAAAACTCCGTTTTTTCTTTGCATTGTCTTCGACTTGCACTACCTTTGCATCTATATGGAAATAAATCTTCTTACTACGGCGGAAGCCGAAAAGCTGAACGAGCTTATTGACAACGCCCAACAGATAGTAGTGACTTGCCACAAGTCGCCCGACGGCGACGCTATGGGCGCAAGCCTGGCGTGGACAGACTATCTCTCTGCCCAGCGTGATAAAAAAGTGACAATGGTAGTGCCCGACGCCTATCCCGACTTTCTGCATTGGCTGCCGGGAACCGAACGCGTGGTGCGCTATGACAAGCATAAGGACCAGGTGGCTGAGATCATGACTCACGCCGACCTGATATTCTGCATCGACTTCAATGCTATGTCGCGCGTAGACGAAATGACAACGGTGCTCACCGAAGCCACAGGCCACAAGGTGATGATGGACCATCACCTGAACCCCGAAAAGGAGGGCATGGAGCTGATGGTGTCGCATCCCGAGCTGAGCAGCGCCTCTGAGGTGGTGTTCCGCGTGGTATGGCAGTTGGGTGGTTTTGACATGATGACCCGCCGCTGCGCCACACAGATATACTGCGGCATGATGACCGACACGGGAGGGTTTACCTACAACTCCACCCGTCCGGAGATATATTATATAATAGGTCAGCTGCTCACCAAGGGCATCGACAAAGACCGCATCTACCGCAATGTGTACAACAACTACAGTTGCTGGGCCATGAGGCTGAGGGGGTATATCATCTCGCAGAAGCTCAATTACTTTGAAGACTATCACGCCTCTTACTTCACCATCACCCGCAGCGATATGGCGCGCTTTCACTTCATCAAGGGCGACGCCGAAGGGCTGGTCAACGAGCCGCTGCGCATCAAGGGCATGAAGCTCTCTATCTCGCTGCGCGAAGACGACCGCCACGACAATCTGATATGGGTGAGCCTGCGCTCGGTCGATGATTTCCCCTGCAACGAGATGGCTGCCAGACACTTCAACGGCGGCGGACACCTCAACGCCAGCGGCGGCAAGCTCTGCTGCACGATGGACGAGGCAGAGAAGGCTGTGAGAGAAGCCATCATGGACTTCTCCGACAAGCTGAAATAAACTTAATTAGAGATAAAATGAAAACAAGAAAATGGCTCATGATAGCCGCCATGGGACTGATGCTGACTGCCTGTCAGGAGAAGAAGCAGCCCTACAACATCATCGTAAAGAAGGAGCAGGCACCCAAGCCTACCAAGACTCTGGCCATAGGCGACTATGTGCAGAAGTATCATGTAGAGTGGCTGGGCAAGGACTATACGATAACGGTAGCGGCAAAGGCTGACTCGACGCTGGACAAGGTGAGCGACGGCACACGCAAATACTATGACAACCGCATCGCGCTCACCATCGACCGCGAAGACGGCACACAGTTTCTGCACCGCGAGTTTACCAAAAACGATTTTTCCGCCCATGTCGATGCCGGCTATCTGGACAACAGTGCGCTGGTGGGTATCGTGTACGACAAAATCGATGGCGACAACCTCACCTTTGCTGTCAGCGTGGGCTCGCCCGACAAGTCGAGCGACGACTACGTACCCCTGCTCATCAAGATAGGACGCACGGGCAGTGTCTCTGTGAGCAAAGACACACGCCTGGACACCAGCTCGGCTGACGAAGCGGCAGATGAAGTATTCTAACCCTAAAAAACATAATCATGAAGAATGTAATCACAGCTCTCCTGCTCTGCATCTCGATAGGAGCATCGGCACAGACCATGGGCAATCCTATGCCCAACGTTTCGACGGAAGAAAATCCGCTGCAGACCATCAACAACACGCCCGGCCTCTGCGCCATCTTCCGTACATGGGGCTTCATAGGCGACAGCCTGTGTAGCGGCGAGATGGAGAGTCGCGACGAGAATGGCAAGCTGGGTCATCACGACATGTACGAATACTCGTGGGGCCAGTTCCTGTGCCGTGCCTGTGGCGCCGAGGGCGAGAACTTCAGCCGCGGAGGTCAGACCGCCAAGGGATGGATAGCCGACGACACCAAGCGCGGATGGGCATACTGCAAGATGAACCCCAAGCAGGCTTACATCGTGGCTATGGGTGTAAACGACTATACACGCCGCAAGCGCAACAATCTGAAGTGTGGCAGTCTGGACACCGACGTAGACCTCAAGGACTACAACAACAATGCCCCGACCTATGCCGGCTATATGGCTGGCATCATACAGCGACTGCAGAGCATACAGCCCAAGGCAAAGATATTTGTGGTGACACGCCCGCAGACCGACAAGGGCAACAACGCCTATGACGAGTTCAACGAGGTGGTGCGCGGGCTGGCACGTATGTTCAGCAACGTATATGTCATCGACCTCTTCAAGCACGCCCCACTCTATGACGCCGATTTCCAGGACCGTTATTACGTAGGAGGACATCTCAATGCGATGGGCTACGAGTACACGGCACGTGTATTCATGACCTACATAGACTGGATTATCCGCAACAACTATAAAGAATTCAAGGAAGTGGCCTTCATTGGTACCAAACTCCACTATACGCCTGATAATGAGTTGAAAAAGAAGAAATAGCGTCCGCCCGGGCATGCCAAAGACACCCATAAATGACCCATGGGGATAAAAAACATGCCCGAAAATTTGCAAGACTCAGAAAAAAGCACTACCTTTGCACTCGCAAATGAGAAATATCGCGGAGTGGAGCAGTTGGTAGCTCGCCAGGCTCATAACCTGGAGGTCGCATGTTCGAGTCCTGCCTCCGCAACTACAACGTCCGAAAAGCAAATAACCAAGGCTTTTCGGACGTTTTTCGTATATACACTCGTACAGGGGTCAAACAGTAAGGCCCAGATATATCGGGTGAGCCATAATAAGGCAACAGTTCTATTATCGGTCATCCCGAAACATCCCGAAACAAAAAGGCGCTATCCGTACTGCCTCTGTCGCGCTGTGGAGAGCGCTGTGGGCCATACGGATAGCGCAGATGTTGACGGCTTGATGACTGCGGTAGCAGGCAAGCCGATGATGGGTTCTTTAGAACAGGTGTGAGGGATAAACGCCCTCGTCAATGAGGCTCTGGATGCGGGCTACCACACTGTCGCGGTCGGCAGCATAGGTCACGCCAAACCACTTGCTGGTGGTATCGAGCACCTTGACGGTAGCGGTCTTCTCGTTGATGAGCTTGTTGACCATCAATGGGATGAAGAACTCTGCCTTCAGGTTTTCCATATTCTTCTTGTCGCTGAGGAACTCCTTGAAGTAAGCCTCGCTATAGTCGAAGTAATCGGGAGTGAAGCCCCACATATTCATACTTACGGGCGTGTTGTCCTCGACAGCTACCCACTGGCCCTGCTCGTCCTTGTAGCATACGGGGCCATTGACGCGCATAATCTCAGTGCGCTCAACCACGGTGGTAAGGTGGCCAGCCTCGTCCTTAGAGCAGATACCGCGAGCCACGGTACCGTTCTCGCTCAGCGTATTGCCTACACGGAAGCCCACCATAGCATAATCGTTCTTGGCGCCCTCGGGCAGCTCTGACAGGAACTTGCCAATCACCATGAAGGCATCACGGTTGTAGAAGTCGTCGCAGTTGATGACGCAGAAAGGCTCCTTGATGATATCCTTGGCCATGAGCACGGCGTGGTTGGTACCCCAAGGCTTCTGACGGCCTTCGGGCACGCTGAAGCCCTCGGGCAGCGCGTCGATAGACTGGAAGCATATCTCGGCGGGGATATGTCCCTCATATTTGGAAAGAACCTTATCGCGGAAATCCTGCTCAAAGTCCTTACGGATTACGAAGACGATTTTGCCAAAACCAGCCTGGATGGCGTCGTAGATAGAGTAGTCCATAATGGTCTCACCATTGGGACCCAGACCGTCGAGCTGCTTGAGCCCACCGTAGCGGCTTCCCATACCAGCCGCAAGAAGTAACAATGTAGGTTTCATATTATATAATAATGTGTTAAGTTATAGTCACCATGCAAAAGTAATCAAAAAAAATCGGAATACACAGCACCTTTACTGATAATTTATGCCATCGTCCTATTTTTGTCTGTAATGTCCGAAATCTTGCCAACCACCACGCTGCGGCTTGCATCGATTTCGGTCATCACGGCGATTACGACAAAGACAGGCGGCGCCTCAACCATGCAAATTGAAAAAACATTCGCTGTATTGTCTTCGGCTTGCACTACTCTATGGCTCACCATGAAGGTAGGCGGCGCCTCAACAATACAAATTGAAAAAACATTCGTTTTTCCTTTGTATTGTCTTCGGCTTGCACTACCTTTGCAATATGATTGACATAAACGAGATAAAGGACAAGCGGATAGCCGTGCTGCTCTCGGGCGGCGTCGACAGTTCGGTGGTGGTATACGAGCTGACCCGCATGGGGCTCAAGCCCGACTGCTTCTACATCAAGATAGGGCCAGAGGAACAGGAGGAATGGGACTGCACCTCTGAGGAAGACCTGGAGATGGCCACGGCTGTGGCCGGAAGGTTCGGATGCCGCCTGCAGGTGATAGACTGCCACCGCGAATACTGGGACCAGGTGACGCGATACACCATGGAGAAAGTCAAGGCGGGCTATACGCCCAACCCCGACGTGATGTGCAACAGGCTCATCAAGTTTGGCGCCTTCGACGAGAAGATGGGGCACAACTACGACCTGATTGCCACCGGCCACTACGCCCAGACGGAAATCATAGACGGACGCAAATGGCTCTGCACCAGCCCCGACCCGGTCAAAGACCAGACCGACTTTCTTGCCCAAATCTACGACTGGCAGCTGCGCAAGGCGCTCTTCCCCATAGGTCACTATGAGAAAGACGAGGTGCGCCAGATAGCCGAGCGCGAGCATCTGGTCAACGCCCGACGCCGCGACAGCCAGGGCATCTGCTTCCTGGGGCAGATAGACTACAACGAATATATACGCCGATACCTGGGTGAGAACCCAGGAGATGTGATAGAATGGGAAACCGGCAAGCGCATTGGCGGCCATCGTGGACTCTGGTTCCACACCATCGGCCAGCGCAAGGGCCTCGGGCTGGGCGGCGGTCCCTGGTTTGTCATCAAGAAGGATGTGGAAAAGAATATCCTGTACGTCAGTCACGGTTACGACCCGGAGACTGCGTACAAGCAAGAATTCAAGATACATGATTTTCATTTCCTCACAGCCGGTTTCGACAAAGATGAAACCGACGTGACGTTCAAGATACGCCATACTCCCGACTACCATCACGCCACCATCCGACAATGTGGGGATGGCTGTTATATGGTCTATTCGGCTGAGAAGATACATGGCGTGGCGCCGGGTCAGTTCTGCGTCGTCTACGACCACGAGCACCACCGCTGTTATGGTTCAGGAGAGATTACTTTGTAGTAGTCTCTTCTTTTTTTTCACCCTTGTCTTTCACCGTGGCTTCATAGGCGCGCTTCACGGGGTCCTTCTCGTCCATCTTCTGCAGAGCCTGCTTGACTTTGCGCGTACGTCGGCGACGGGCCCGGCCTTTGAAGTCAAAGATTTCCACGAAATTAAAATCGACCACACTTGTCTTGGGATTGAGCAGCTGGCGTTCCTTGGGGTCGGTGACACCCCACTGCTCCACATTCTCACGCAGACGCTTGGACAAGTCCTCGCCCACCACCTCGACTTCGCCCAGGGTGCGGGTGCGGGGAATCAGGCCGATAGAGTCGCCCACTTCCTTGAAGCCCATCGAGTGGGTGAGATACTTGGGATGACTCACCGTGATGGTATCAAACTTCTCGGGCAGAACGAGTTGGCCCGTATAGGGCGTGGTGTAGGTTCTGGACTTGTCGACCCTTACCCTCACCTGACGGATGGGCACCCGGGTCTCCAGGTCATAAATCACCACTTTCTTCTGGGCGTAGGCCGACACGGAGAACAGACATAGCAGCGAAAAGAGTACACGATAGTTCATGACAAGTATCTTACTATTGAGTTTGTAATTCTGCAAAAGGCGGCCCATGCGGAACTCGCACTGCCGCCTTTTAGGTATGTATCAGGCTCTATTCGAGTCCCATTTCCTTCATCGCCTTTGCCGCTGCTTTGCCTACAGCCTCGTGGGCCTTCTGTCCAGCCTCATTGGCTTTCTCATTGATTTTGGCTTTGGCTTTGGCAGCAGCCTCGTTGACCTTGGCTTTGGCGTCAGACTTGGCAGCCTCGACTGCCTCTTTGGTCTTGGCATCTACCTTCTTGGCTGTCTCTTCGGCAGCATTCTGCGCGGCTTCGGGCATACTGGTTACGCTGTTTACCAGATTGCTCACCTCACTGTCTTCGCCAGCGATGGCAGTAATCTGTGCCGCATGTTCCTTCAGATATGTCTGGGCCTTGGCCATATATGCCTTGGCTTCTTCGAGCTTGCCCGCCTTGACCAGCTGGGCATATTTCTCCTTGATGGCAGCGAGGGTCTTCATCAGCGCGTTGGGGTCCTTGCTCTTGAGCTGGGCATCGAGCATACTTACTACATCATCGTCTACAGGGGCAGCCACCTCTATGGTTTCGCCTTCGGCCGGGGCATTCTGCTTGTTGCCGCAACTTGCCAAGGCAGTCATGGCGAGGATACCGGCAAAGAAAAACAATTTCTTCATATTCTTATCTTTATTGTTTATAGACCTGAGTCTCTTGTCTGCAAAGATAGTATATTGCTGCTTTAGCCCAATGGGTTATTAAGATGATTTAACCCACTACCCTACCAATTTATAATTAATTTGGCAAGGCGCAGCAGTTTATCCCCTTTTGGCCGGGCCATACGCCATCAGCTGCTGCCAGTCATCGGCCAGCCTGCGGATGCTGGGCAGAATGACATTGGCACCCTCGCCGGCCAGCACCTCATCGGGCAGCGGACCGCTGTTGACACCGATGGTGAATATCTGGGCTGCCACGCCGGCTCTTACGCCCATCGGCGCATTCTCTACCACTATACCCTCCCAGGGTTTCATGTTGCCTGCCAGTTCCAGACCTTTCAGATAGGGGTCGGGGGCTGGCTTTCCGTGGCTCACGTTGTATGCCGACACAATGTGCTGTTCGTCGATAAAGTCTCCGAAGTCGTTGACAAGGCGCTGGATGAGGGGTTTCTGTCCGCTCCCGGTAACCACACAGATAGTCAGTCCAGCCTCGCGTATCTGCTTCATCAGGTCTACGACGCCATCGAATATCCCGGCTTCGGGCATCTGGTGAAACAGTCGCGCCTTTTCGTCGTAGATGGCTTGGGCCTCAGCCTCGGTGAGTTTCTTTCCCGTCTGGCGCTCGGCATAGATGCGTATGGTGTCGACGCCCTTCATGCCCTCGGTGGCATAGGAGTCTTCGGCGGTGAAGTGGAGCCCATTGGCGCTCATAGCCTGCTGCCATGCCACGGCATGATTGGGCATGGAGTTGTAGAGCACGCCATCCATATCGAAGAGCACGCAGCGAAATCCCTTCCACTCGTCCTTGCTGGCGAGCTGATGGCCATCGACCATACGGTCCAGGTATCTGTTAATCTCTCTCTCGTACATTATTATAATAATAAAGGGAGGAAGTTACTCCCCCCTTGTTATTGTATCAAGCCCAGAGGCGTTGCGATTACTTCTCGTTCTGCAGACGCTCCTGGATAGCCTTGCTCTCAGCCTCATAGCCAGGCTTGTTGAGCAGGGCAAACATATTCTTCTTGTAAGCCTCAACACCGGGCTGGTTGAACGGATTGACACCAAGGATGTTGCCGCTGATGCCACAACCTATCTCAAAGAAGTAGATAAGCTGACCGATGTAATACTCGTTGAGCACGGGCACGCTGATGCGGATATTGGGCACGCCGCCATCCACGTGGGCAAGACGTGTACCGAGTTCAGCCATCTTGTTGACCTCATCCACACGCTTTCCGGCGAGGAAGTTGAGACCGTCGAGGTTCTCATCGTCATGAGGGAAGTCGAGTTCGCGGTTGGGAGTCTCTACCGAGATGACCGTCTCGTAGATAGAGCGCTCGCCATCCTGAATCCACTGGCCCATAGAGTGCAGGTCGGTGGTGAAGTCGCAAGATGCGGGGAAGATACCCTTGCCATCCTTGCCTTCGCTCTCACCGTAGAGCTGCTTCCACCACTCAGCGATGAAGTGGAGCTTGGGCTGGTAGTTGACCATAATCTCAATCTTCTTGCCACCCTCATTGTAGAGAGCGTTGCGCACGGCAGCATACTGTGCAGCGATATTCTCGCCGAAAGGCACATTCACGCCGGTAGCCTTCTCCATATCAGTAGCACCAGCCACGAGAGCCTTGATGTCGAAACCGGCACAGGCTATAGGCAGCAGACCCACGGGAGTGAGCACAGAGAAGCGGCCACCCACGCTGTCGGGAATGATGAAGCTCTTGTAGCCTTCCTTGTCGGCACAGGTGCGTGCGGCACCGCGCTTGGCATCGGTAACAGCCACTATCACCTCACGAGCCACGTCCTTGCCCATCTGGGCCTCACACTGCTTCTTGAGCAGACGGAAAGTGAGGGCGGTCTCGGTGGTGGTACCCGACTTAGAGATATTGATGACGCCAAAGCGCTTGCCCTTCAGATAGTCGGTGAGCTCAGCCAGATAGTCCTCGCTGATGTTGTTGCCGGCAAAGAGAATCTGCGGGTTCTTCTTGTCCTGAATGAGCCAGGCAAACGAGTTGCCGAGGGCTTCGATGACAGCGCGCGCGCCGAGGTAGCTGCCGCCGATACCGGCTACCACTACTACCTCACACTTCTCTCTGAGGGTGTTGGCAACAGCCTGGACTTCATCGAGGAAATCAGGAGTAATACTTGATGGCAAGTGAAGCCATCCTAAGAAGTCGTTGCCGGGGCAAGTATTGTTCTCCAATGCCTCGAGAGCGGCTTTAGCTTTGGGTTCATACGCCTCTACCGCGCCCTCACCAAGGAAGGAAGCGGCTTTGGTAAAGTCTAAAGAAATACTTTTCATTTTAGTCTATCTAAAACTGTCTGTTAATAATTTGATTTCAATCTGGGGATTGATGCGTTCGTAGAGAATGTTGTACACCGCGTCGAGGATAGGCATATTGACATGCATGTGGCGGTTGATTTCCTTCATGCACTTCGTACCGAAGTATCCCTCGGCTATCATCTCCATCTCTATCTGTGCGCTCTTCACGCTGTAGCCCTTACCAATCATCGAACCGAAGGTGCGGTTGCGCGAGAAGTTGGAGTAGCCCGTGACCAGCAGGTCACCCAGGTAGACGCTGTCATAGACATTGCGCTCTATGGGATTGACGGCGGTCATGAACCGGTTCATCTCCTGCACGGCGTTGGATATGAGTACCGCCTGGAAGTTGTCGCCATACTTCAGGCCCGAGCAGATGCCCGCGGCGATGGCATAGACGTTTTTCAGCACCGACGAATACTCTATGCCAAGCACATCCGACGCCACCTTGGTCTTGATAAACTCCGACGAGAGTACCTCGGTAAAGGCCTGGGCCTTTTCCTGGTCGGCACATCCCACAGTGAGATAAGAGAGGCGTTGCAGCGCCACTTCTTCGGCGTGCGACGGACCGCCGATGACGGCAAGATTGTCGTAAGGCACGTCGTAGACCCTATGGAAGTATTCAGAGCACACCAGGTTCTCATCGGGCACGATACCCTTGATGGCGGTAATGATAAACTTGTCCTTGATACGGGTCTTGAGTTTCTTCAGATGACTCTTGAGATAGGGCGAGGGAGTGACAAACACGAGCGTGTCGTAAGCCTCAACTATCTTGTTGATGTCTGAAGAGAAGAAGATTTCGTCCACATCGAAGTGCACACTTGTGAGATAGGCGGGGTTGTGACCCAGTCTTCTGAAGTCTTCGATGCGGTCGTCGCGGCGCATGTACCACCCCAGGTGGTGGGTGTGGTCTATCACTATCTTGGCGATAGCTGTAGCCCACGAGCCTCCACCGATGATGGCTGTTTTTCCTACGCTAAACATAAATCTTGTTTTGGGGTTATTTTATGCTGTTCTCAGGCCTGTGCGCTGTCTATCCACTGCTGGATAGCATCGACACCGGGCTTTTCAAACTCGAGCTTGTACTTCTTGTGTATCTCGCCCAACTTCTGCTGCAGTCCCTGAGCCTTCTGGTCCTTGATGTCGCTGATGAGGTTGAAGCCTGCCTTGCGCAGCACATACACCTCGTCCTCAGGCACACCAATGGCAGCCCACTCCTTGATGCTGCTCTGAGGTATCTTGGCCTCGGGCTTCATCTGGGGGAAGAGCATAACTTCCTGGATGTACTCCTTGCCGGTCATGAGCATCACCAGACGGTCGATGCCGATACCGATACCACTTGTGGGGGGCATGCCGTACTGCAGCGCACGCAGGAAGTCCTGGTCGATGACCATTGCCTCGTCGTCGCCCTTGTCGGCCAGTCTCATCTGCTCCTTGAAGCGCTCTTCCTGGTCGATGGGGTCATTGAGCTCAGAGTAGGCATTGGCCAGCTCCTTACCGTTGACCATCAGCTCGAAGCGCTCGGTCAGTCCGGGTTTGCTGCGGTGCATCTTGGTGAGCGGGCTCATCTCTACGGGATAGTCGATGATGAAGGTAGGCTGGATGTAGGTACCCTCGCAGTACTCGCCGAAGATTTCGTCGATGAGCTTGCCCTTGCCGAAGCTCGCGTCGATGCCTTCCATCTTGAGTTCGTCTACAGCTATGTGGCGTATCTCGTCCTCGCTCTTGCCGTAGAGGTCATAGCCGGTCTTCTCCTTGATGGCATCGAGGATGGGCAGACGACGGAAGGGAGCCTTGAAGCTGATAGTCTTGTCGCCCATCTGCACTTCGGGCTTGCCGTTGACAGCCACACAGATGGTCTCGAGCAGCTGCTCGGTGAAGGACATCATCCAGTTATAGTCCTTGTACTGCACATAGAGCTCCATGCAGGTAAACTCAGGGTTGTGGAAGCGGTCCATACCCTCGTTGCGGAAGTTCTTGCCTATCTCATAGACGCCTTCAAATCCGCCCACGATGAGTCGCTTCAGATAGAGCTCGGTGGCGATACGCATGTACATATCTATATTGAGCGCATTGAAGTGGGTGATAAACGGACGGGCGCTGGCACCGCCGGCAATGCTCTGCAGCGTGGGGGTCTCTACCTCAGTATAGCCAGCCTCGTCGAAGAAGCGGCGCATGGTGCGCAGCACGGTGGCACGTTTGAGGAAGGTATCCTTCACGCCGTCGTTGACCACGAGGTCTACATAGCGCTGACGATAGCGCAGCTCGGGGTCCTCAAACTTGTCGTAAGCCACACCGTCCTTATACTTCACGATAGGCAGGGGCTTGAGGCTCTTGCTCAGCAGCGTCAGCTCTTTGGCGTGAACGCTGATTTCGCCGGTCTGGGTACGGAAGACGAAACCCTTGATACCGATGAAGTCACCAATATCCATCAGTTTCTTGAACACCTTGTTGTACAAGTCTTTGTCGTCGCCAGGGCACACGTCATCACGGGTGATATACACCTGGATACGACCCTTGGAGTCTTGCAGCTCGGCAAAACTGGCCTTACCCATCACGCGGCGGCCCATCAGACGGCCGGCGATAACTACCTCGCGCTCTTCGCCATCCACGAAGTTGTCACGGATATCGGTCGAATAAGCATTTACGGGAAATTCGTCTGCGGGATAGGGATTGATACCCATCTGTCGCAACTCTTCAAGACACTGGCGGCGTACAATCTCTTGTTCGCTAAGTTCTAATACGTTCATATATATTGTTTTTATTTACTTTCCATTCATACTGGCATGCGCCTTTGCCCCGCCCGCCTCTGCAGTAACGGGACATACGCACATTATCATCTGCAAAAGTACTCAAAAAAAACGAAATTGCATTGGTTTTTATCTTATTAATTACATCGCGAGCGCATATATTTATATAATGTGCAGGCATTCGTATTGCCTGTACGTATCGTTGTACTCTGCAGTCAGGACATGGAAAACGGAAAAAACAGTAAAAAAGAGAAAAATGAATAAAATGACGGTTACCCATTTTACTTTTCCCACTTCTCGGGGTTATATATATGAACGGCGTTCATACAACGGACCCAATTTCAACCTCAAACGACAACGAATATGAGACATTACAAAACAACCATCGTATCGATGACAGCACTAATGGCCATGCTGCTATGCTTGCCGGCTTCGGGCCATCGCCGCCCAGGCTGCCATCATCGCCTGTGGACTCCGAGACCCATGGTCGTAGTACGCACGGTGCCGACAACGGCCACCCGTGTGAGCAACCACCTCACCCAGAACCAGCGTCTGCACATGGCCCTGGCCTATCTGCAGAACAACAGATACCTCACCATCAAGCACTACGCCCGTATGACGGGACTCAGCAAGCAGATGGCCGAAGCCGAGCTCGACTCCTTCTGCTCCAGAGCCAACGGCATGCTGAAATGCCAGACCGCAGGTAGCAAAAAGGTATATAGCAAGATATAATCACCCAAACCTCACAACGAGAGAAGACGACCATGTCCATCGACGACACTTACATAGTAAAGCAGCTGAAGGCAGACACTGCCAAGGGGTTCGCCCTGCTGGTAAAGCGCTACACCGAGCCTATCTACTGGCACATACGCCGCATGGTGGTGAGCCACGACGATGCCCAGGACGCCATGCAGGAGACCTTCATACGCATCTACCGCTCAGTGGGAAACTACGATGAAATCCGCTCGCTGTCGGCGTGGATATACAAGATTGCCACCCACGAGGCGCTGCGCATCATCGGCCAACGGAAGCAGGATGAGGTTTCGGCCGACGACAGGATGGCGCTGCTCGACGAGCGCGCAGCCGACAGCTATATCGACTACAGCGACGCCGAAGCCGTCAGACTGCAACGTGCCATCCTCGCGTTGCCCGACAAGCAGCAGCTGGCCTTCAACCTGCGCTACTACGATAACATGAGTTTTGCCGAGATTGCCGACGTGACAGACTCCACGCCCGCCTCGGCCAAGACCAACTATCACATCGCCAAGGAGAAAATCATCAGATATATGAACAATCATGACTAAAGATATGGAACATCAATTCGATTTCGACAACATTGGCAAACGCATGCCTTACAGCGTGCCCGAAGGTTTCTTCGACGACATGGAACGCCAGATACTTGCCCGCAACCTATCACAATCGCGCCCCAGGCGCCACCGCTCAATGACCCTGCGCCGCTCGATAGCCGGTCTGCTGGCAGCTGCAGCCGTGACGGGCATAGTAGTGATGATAGGCGGCAGATGGTCTACCCTATCCACGACAGACTATGCCCATGTGGAGCAGGCGTTCGACAATCTGAGCAACGACGACCAGACCTACATCCTCTCGGTGTATCAGGAAGACATATTTATCAACGAATAAAAAACATAACAAGATGAAGACCATTATGAAGTTATGGCTCGTAGCAGCCTTGATGCTGATGGGCACAACCACTATCAGCGCACAGAACAACCAGCGCCAGCGTCTGACGCGCGAAGAACTGGCCGACAAGCAGGCACGGCACATCGCCCAGACCATGGCTTTCGACGAAGCCACCACCAAGCAGTTTGTCGAGACCTATACTGCCTGCCAGAAAGAAATCTGGGCTTTGGGCACTCGCATGAAGGGCGCTCGCAAACAGGCCAACGCACAGCAGCAGACCGAAGCCGAGGCCAAACAGGACATCGCCCGGCAGTTTGAGCGTAGCGAAAAGCTGCTGCAGATTCGCCAGAAGTATTATGCCGAATACAGCAAGTTTCTCACCCAAAACCAGATCAAGCGTGTCTACGTTCTCGAACGACGGATGATGAAGCGTCTGGCCAACCATCGCCCGGCGCGCAAGCCCGGGCAGAGACAGGCATTACAGATGCGATGACCGCGAGACCACAGCCCGACATACCGGGCGCAGATGTCTGCCCATAGGATTATATTTATATACGTGTGTATCGACCGAGATTGTCCCGAATTTACGGGCGGTCTCGGTTTCTTTATTTATATTCCTGGCTGTCATGGCTTTCAGAACCGTGCCGACCACCTTTGGCGGCTCGTATCGTATGTTACGTGGACACGTATCATAAGGCACGAGCCCACGTAACAAATGATACGAGCCTTCGTGCCTTACGTTACGAGCCGCCAGATGAGGTTACGGCGGATGCGATGACGACCATAATGACGCCAAGCCACCCTCCCACGCTTCCCTCTGGGCCTTGTGATGCAGCAGTGACGACCACCGTCATCGGGAGGGCAGTAGGCACGGTCGGAAAAATAATTGAAAAAAAGTTGGAAAAATGCTTGGAAGTTATCACGCAAGTCGCTATCTTTGCAATATCAAATTAATATCACTTTCTAAACAGCTATAATTATGAAGAATCAAGAGTTTGACTTCAAGGGATTTACCCTGAATGGTTTCGTGATGTTGTTTGCCATTGTGGCTGCACTGGTAATTTCCGGCCTGCTGCTCGGCTTCGGCATCGAGTATGAGAATGCGTTCAAGATTGTCACTGGCTGCGTACTGCTGCTGGCTGCCATCGTCGCCATGTGCGGCTTCATCATGATAGAGCCCAACGAGGCCCGCGTGATGCTGTTCTTCGGCAAGTACCACGGCACCTTCAAGAAGGTGGGATACTCGTGGGTGAACCCCTTCTACAGTGTAAAGAAGCTGTCGCTGCGCGCCCGCAACATCGACGCCGAACCCATCAAGGTCAATGACAAGCAGGGCAACCCCGTGATGATTGGCATGGTGCTGGTGTGGAAACTCAAAGACACCTACAAGGCCATGTTTGAAATCGACGCCCAGACCATGGCGAGCAACGCTGCCTCGGTGGGTGTCAACGTAAACAGCATGATGCGCGCCTTCGAGAATTTTGTCAAGATACAGGGCGACGCCGCCCTCCGACAAATGGCCGGACAGTATGCCTATGACAATACCGACAACAAGGACGAACTGACACTGCGCAGCGGTGGCGACGAAATCAACGAGGTGCTCAAGAGCGAGCTGGAAGAGCGGCTCACCATGGCTGGCATCGAGGTGGTAGAGGCCCGCATCAACTATCTGGCCTATGCACCCGAAATCGCTGCCGTGATGCTGCGCCGCCAGCAGGCCGACGCCATCATCGCCGCCCGCGAGAAGATAGTGGAAGGTGCGGTGAGCATGGTCAAGATGGCGCTCGACAAACTGGCTGAAGGCGGCGTGATAGAGCTCGACGACGACAAGAAGGCTGCCATGATTAGCAACCTGATGGTAGTGCTCTGCGGCGACGATACGGCGCAGCCAGTAGTCAACACAGGCACGCTCAACATGTAATAGACAGACATGACAAAAGAGAAAACCAAACCCTTTGTACTGCGACTCGACAGCGCCACGATGGCGGCTGTCGAGAAGTGGGCTGCCGACGAGTTTCGCAGCACCAACGGACAACTGCAATGGATTGTCAACGAGGCGCTGCGCAAGGCCAGGAGGCTGCCCAAGCACAAGAACGGGGGCAACGGTGAACTATCGAATACTACCAACGATGAAAAGAACGACAACATCTGACGGCGCGTTCTTCACGGTCAACCGCACCCTGACAGGCACTCTCTCAGAGGCTGCCACCATCGTCATGCTGGTTGTAGCATGGGGTCTCATCCTGACGGCACTGGTCTGCCCCACTTCGCTCAGCACCGGCCCCGAGGCATGGCTCGACACCAGCCTCACCTTCCACGACAGGGCTGGCGCCGTGACCTTCGGCGGCATAGACACCTATCTGGCGCTTTATGCCCTGTGGGCAGCCTATCACCCGCTCTCACGCATAGAGATGCCCATGACCATCACGGCGGCAGAGCAGCTGCGGGTGATGGTCACCTACACCCGCGCGATGGGCGTATGCCTGGCGGCGGCGATGGTGAGTGTCGTGCTGGCAGCCTTCTATCTCCCCTGCAGACCAGCCGCCGAGACGGCTATCATCATCTGTCTGGCTGCCATGGCCACCAATGCGGCAGCAGCCGTAGTCTGCGTATACAGACGGCGCGACCGCAGCAAGACCACCCGACTGAGAATACTCAACTTCAGACCCAAGATATAAACCATACATATATGCAGACACTAAGCAACGACATTCTCTCTGTCACCATCGCCGAGCGTGGTGCAGAGATGCAGAGCATACGCGACGCGCAGGGACACGAGTATCTGTGGCAGGCCGACCCTAAATACTGGGCCAAGCACTCGCCCACCCTCTTCCCCATCGTCTGTGGACTCTGGAACGACACCTATCATCTCGACGGCAAGGAGTATCACATGCTGCGCCACGGATTTGCCAGCAAGAGCGACCTCACTCTCGTAGCCAAAAACGACCACCGCGTCACCTTTGCCCTCACCGAGAGCGAAGAGACACTCAAGGTCTATCCCTTCCACTTCAATCTGAGCGTGACCTACCGGCTCGACGGCAACACCATCCACGTGATCTGGCACGTGGAGAACACCGACCGCCGCGAACTGCTGTTCTCTATCGGTGGCCATCCCGCATTCAACGTGCCCGGAATGAAAGACGGTGACCCGCTGGACGGCTATCTGCGCTTCGACAACCCCGATGCCGAACGTCTCTATGGCAACACCCACGGCTGCATCACCCCCGGCCATCATCCGCTGGAGATGGATGGCAACGTGTGGCACTTCACCTGCGCCGACTTCGACGACGACGCTCTCATCTTCGACGAGTCGCAGTTGCACGAGGTGGCTCTGCTCGACCGCGAGCGCCGTCCGGTGGTGACCGTAGGCTTCCGCTCGCCGGCAGTAGGCATCTGGAGCCCCACCGCCAAGAACGCGCCCTTCGTGTGCATAGAGCCCTGGTACGGCATACACGACTGGGCTGAGTTTACGGGCGACCTGAGCGAGAAATACCTCATCAACCACCTGCAGCCCGGTGCCAGCTTCATGAGCGAATACACCATCCGCATCGGATAACACAACCACACAAACAGCAAAAGCCGCAATAGCCATCCCTGCACAAGCAGGAGCTATTGCGGCTTTCTATTGTCTGCCGGTAGAAGCAATGTCAGAGCGAAAGGGCCAAACGGAGGCCTACGTTGGAAGCCCTCTTGTCGGGCGCTATACCAAAGCGGGCTGAGATACGACAGTTGATAGGATCGTCGCCAAAGCTGCCGCCGCGCATCACACGCTCGCTGCCTGAAACCGGTCCAACAGGACACACCTGCTCCTCGGCAGAGTAGTCGCCCATATAGTCGCTGCACAGTTCATGGACGCTGCCAGTCATGTCATACAGCCTCAACTCGTTGGGCTTTCGGCTTCCCTCGACTGGCAGAGTGTCATGCGAGTTGCCATAGTACTTGCCCACCTCGCCGAGATTGTTGCTACCGCTGTAACGGCAACCTTTGGCATACTTGCCGCCACGTGCGGCATACTCCCACTCGGCCTCGGTGGGCAGTCGGAACTGCTTGCCGGTAATCGCATTGAGCTTCTGGATGAACTCCTGACAATCATTCCAGCTGACACTCTCAACAGGACAAAACTTGGACTTGTCATAAGACGGATTGGTGCCCATCACAGCCTGCCAGAGTTCCTGCGTCACTTCAAAGACGCCTATGGCAAAACTTTCAACATAAACCTTATGCACGGGCTTCTCGTCTTGCAGACCAAAGCCGACCGTATCCATCTCTGCCGTGGCGCCCATGTCGAAGGAGCCTCCCTCTATATAGCGCATAATGAAGTTCTCGCCGCCGACAGAGAACATCTCTGAGTCTTTGGTAATCTTCTTGGCTACAAAGGCAGGCTTGTCCTGAGGCTCGGTCGCAGTCTCTCCGGATGGCCATGCTTGGGAAATGGCCACAACGATGCCACCCACAACGAGGACTGCCGCCAAGACAGCGGCTGCCACCATCATCGCCTTCCGGCTGACCACGGGGCGCGCGGGAGACTTGGGCTGAGGCTTGGGCTGGGGAGTGGGAATTTTCTTCTTTAGAGTGGTATCACCATCGCCCGAACCCGACGCCTCATGCGAGGTATCGGTACGGGGCTTGGGGTTGGCTGCCTGCCCGGCCACGCCATCAAACTCGGCCAGGAACTCGGCAACGGTCTTGGGGCGGTCGCGCCGGCGACCCTCCATGGCATGGGTGATGGCGGTGATGACCTGAGGGGTGACTCCGCGAGACTTCAGCGGCTCGAGGGGAAGACCGTCCTCATTGACAGACGAAGCGCTGGGCGGCGTCTGTCCGGTGAGCAGTTTGTAGTATGTAGCTCCGAGGGCATAGACATCGGTCTCGGGCGAGAACTCGCCCACTCCGCCCTGCATATACTGCTCCAGCGGAGCGTAGCCCTCACTGATACCCACTGGGGTGCTGCTGGTCTGGTGGCCCGTGGCAGAGTCGTACTGCTTGGCGAGACCGAAGTCGATGAGCACGACCTCGTCTTTATCGGTGAGCATGATGTTGGCTGGCTTGACGTCGAGATGGGTCATGCGCTGGGTATGAATATAGGTCAGGGCGTCGGCCACCTGACGGATATAGCGCGTGGCCTCGGACTCAGAGAGGGCTCCCTGGCGCCCAACCCTATCGGACAGCGAACCACCGGCGACATGCTCCATCACATAGTAGGCTGTGCCGTTTTCCTCGAACACATCGATGATGCGCACGATGTGTGGGTGGTTGAGCCGGGCTATGCTGCGGGCTTCCTTGAGAAACTTCTGGCGATAGCGGTCTACCGTCTCGCGGTTGCCCTCGGTGCCAAGGGTCACGCCACGACTGTCACTGGCGCGACAACAGGCTTCGCGCATGAAGAACTCCTTGATAGCCACCGTACGTTCCAACCCGCCCTGAATGGCGAGGTAAGTAATGCCGAAGCCACCCTGACCCAGCACTTTCTCTATGCGGTATTTGCCACCCTGAAGATTGTCGCCAGGGTGCAGCGTGAATGTCATATCCATATAGGTAAACTGTTTATTGCCTTGCAAATGTAATAATAAATGACGAAAACGGCTTGCAATCTGCCTGTTTTTTATCTTCTTCGCGAAAAAAAACAATCCCAACGGAGGCAAATGATAGAATGATGTGCTATATTTGCATGAAAAAAACCATGTAAGCAATGAAAGACTTTGCAGCAATAGATTTTGAGACAGCCAACTCGGCGCCCACAAGCGTATGCTCGGTGGGCGTGGTCATCGTGCGCGACGGCGTGGTGGCAGACACCTTCTACTCGCTCATCAAGCCTGTGCCTGAGTACTACGACTTCTGGTGCAGCCAGGTGCACGGGCTCACGGAGAGCGACACGCGCAGGGCTCCCGTCTTCCCTGAGGTCTGGGCAGAGATAGCGCCACGCTTGGAGGGGCTCACGCTGGTGGCCCACAACAAGGCGTTTGACGAGAACTGTCTGAAGGCGGTCTTCCGCTGCTATGGGATGGACTATCCCGACTACCCATTCTGCTGCACGCTCGTCAAGTCGCGACGCGTATGGCCCACAGGGCGTCACAACCTCGATGTCATAGCCGAGAGGTGTGGCTACAACCTGTCGCGCCATCACCACGCACTGGCCGACGCCGAAGCCTGTGCTGCCATCGCCATCAAACTCTTCGGCGACGGCGACGACCCTTACTATATGGAAGCGGCAGATATAGTCTATGCCCGTATGCGCCAACTGGGCAGCCCCATCAAGGCTGCCGACCTGGCCCAGCTCATGGGCGAAGAGCGCAAGACGATAGACGCCGCGCTGCGACGACTGAAGGCCGAGGGAAGAGTGGCGTCGCCCAAGCGTGGATATTATCAGGCTGAATGAAGAGGGCTGGACGCGCAGGACGCACACCATCAGAACGGGGAGAAAAACACTGTCCGCAATGCCAAAGGTATCGGCACTGCGGACAGTATGGAATGGCTGTCGTGACAGACAGCGGTCTTATCAGATAAATGTGAACTCAATAGCCCGAGCGATACTTGCCATCGTCCTTGTCTTCAAGCATGGAGAGGTAGGACTGGTAGCGCGACGCGGCTATATAGTGATTTTCTACCGCATCAAGCACAGCACAACCGGGTTCGTGGGTGTGGGTGCAGTTGGAGAACCTGCAATCCTTGGAGAAGCGGAAGATTTCCTTGAAGTAGCTGGATATTTCTTCGGGCTCCATATCGAAGGTGCCAAAGCCGCGTATGCCGGGCGTGTCGATGATATATCCGCCATCGGCCAGCTGCAACATCTCGCTGAAGGTGGTGGTGTGCATGCCGGCGTCGTGGGCATCGGAAATCTCGGCGGTACGCAACTGAGCGCCAGGCACGAGAGTATTGATAAGCGTGGATTTGCCTACACCGCTGTTGCCGCTGAGCACGGTCACCTTGCCCTGAAGCAGGTCGACGAGCGGAGCCACTCCTTCGCCTGTGGCAGCCGAAATCTGGCGGCACTCATATCCCACCGTCTCATAGAGGCTCACCATCATCGCCTGATAGTGCAACTCTTCGGGAGAGAGCAGGTCGGTCTTGTTGAAGACCAGTACCACCGGCACACTGTAAGCCTCAGCTGAGGCAAGAAAGCGGTCGATGAAGGTGGTGGAGGTCTGCGGATGGCTCACGGTGACGATAAGGAACGCCTGGTCGACATTGGCGGCAATGATGTGGCTCTGCTTGGAGAGGTTCTGCGACTTGCGCACGATGTAGTTGCGTCGGTCTTCGATGGCGGTGATGAATGCCGTTCCCTCCTGATTGAGCGCTATCTCGACCCTGTCGCCCACAGCCACAGGATTGGTGCTGCGTATGCCCTTGAGACGGAAATTGCCCTTAATCTTGCTTTCGACCGTCTCGCCATTGTCAGTGCGCACAGTGTACCAGCTGCCGGTGTTCTTGATGACGAGTCCCTTCACTATACGGTCATTATCTCTTTCTGCTTGGCATCGAGCAGTTCGTCTATCTTCTTGATATACTTGTCGTGAACCTTCTGCAAATCGTTCTCAGCGTCCTTCTCAAGGTCTTCAGACAGACCGTCCTTGATGGCCTTCTTGAGCTTGTCCTTGATTTCTCCACGCACGTTGCGCACCTCTACCTTGGCGCGTTCACCTATCTTGTTGCACTGCTTTACCAACTCTTGACGGCGCTCGCCTGTGGGCTGTGGAAGATTGAGGCGAACCACCTCGCCATTGTTCTCGGGAGTGATGCCTACATCGCTGTCCATGATACCCTTCTCGATATCCTTGATGGCCTTCTTGTCCCAGGGACGGATGGCTATGGTACGGGCGTCGGGCACGGTGACGGTAGCTACCTGGTTGAGGGGAACCATAGAGCCATAAGAGTTAACTCTCACTCCATCGAGGAGAGCCACATTGGCTCTGCCGGCACGGATGCGTACCAACTGCTCTTCGAGATACATCGCTGCCATCTCCATACGCTCTTCGGCGTCGCTTAAAGTCTGCTTTACGTCTATCATAATCTTAGTGTTTTTGTTCTTTACGACAAATTTAGGTATTTCCGCCTAATTACGCAATATTTTTACCAACAAATTTGCTGACAGGCAACAAAAAAGGGCCACACCCCTACTCGTCTGCAAGTAGGAGGTGTGGCCCTTCGGTCTCTGTCTATATATTGCTACTCGGTGTAGAGATAGCGCTTGATACTCTTCTTGGGAGTCTTCTCAAACTCCTCTTCCTGGATGCGGACAGCCGAAAGACGGGCATAGGCGGGCATCACTGCATTGAAGTCTTGGCGGTTCTGCTCCATGATGCTCTCGATGTCTGATGGCTTGAGACCCATAACCTTGGCCTCATCATAGTCGGGATGGAGAAGGCCAATCAGCTTGTCGCCCTTCTGGATGACTACGCTCTCGGCGACAAGCGGCATCGAAGAGAGCTTGTCTTCGAGCTCCTCGGGATAGATGTTCTGTCCGTTGGAACCGAGCAGCATGTTCTTGGAGCGACCCTTGATGAACACGTTGCCCTCGGCATCCATCGTACCGAGGTCGCCGGTGTGGAACCAGCCGTCCTCGTCGATAGCGGCGCGGGTGGCGTCCTCGTTCTTGTAGTAGCCCAGAAGCACATTGGGGCCCTTGGTCAGTATCTCGCCAGGCACATTCTCTGGGTCGGGGCTCACGATGCGCACCTCCTGGTGGAGGGCTGCACGGCCACAACTGCCCTTGGCGAAAGACGCATAGTCGGAGTAGCAGATGATGGGTCCGCACTCGGTAGCGCCATAGCCCACCGTGTAGCGGAAGCCGATACGGTTGAGGAAGTTCTCTACCTCCTGGTTGAAGGCGGCTCCACCGATGATAATCTCATAGAAGTTGCCTCCGAAAGCGGCGGTAACCTGCTCGCAAATCTTCTCGTTGACCTTCTTGTTGATGACGGGCATATTGAGCAGCAGTCGCATTTTGTTGGTCTGCAGTTTGGGGAACACCTTCTTGCGGATAATCTTCTCGATGATGAGCGGCACGGCAATAATGATGCGTGGACGCACGTCGGCAAAGGCCTGGGCGATGATGGCGGGGCTGGGAATACGGGTGAGATAATAGACATGGCAGCCAGAGAGGAACTCGAAGAGGAACTCAAAGGCCATACCATACATGTGGGCCATGGGCAGGATGCTTATCACCTTGTCGCCCACTGCAATGTGCTTACCGATTACCGTGCGGGCAAAATCGGCATTGCTCCAAAGCGAACGGTAAGGCAGCATCACTCCCTTGGAGAAGCCTGTAGTGCCACTGGTGTAGTTGATAAGCGCCAGTTCTTCAGGACTCTGCTCCTTGTAATAGGACACATGTTCCTTGCGGAAGTACTTGGGATACTTGTGACCGAACATCTCGTTGAGATGCTCACGTGCGTAGGTCAACTTGTCAGTACGCGAGAGCACCAGCGAATAGTCGGGGAGATAGACGATGCCCTCAAGAGCGGGCATCTTGGTGCCATCTATCTGGGTGGCGACGACATCGCCCACGAAGAGCAGCTTGGCGTCGCTGTGATTGACAATGTTGTATATCTGGTCTGGGGTAAACTCGTGCAGGATGGGTACGGCTACGGCACCATAGGTGAGCGTGGCCAGGAAGGCACAGGCCCAGGCCGAACTGTTGCGGCCGCAAAGGGCTATCTTGTCACCCTTCTGCACACCGCTGTTCTCAAACAGGATGTGCAGCTTCTCTATCTTGCGCGCCACGTCATGATACTGCAGCGTTATGCCCTTGTAATCGGTCAGTGCATCACTGTCCCAATGGTCGATGATGCTCTTCTCAATGAGAGCATTGAAGCTTGGAATTTCCATCATAATGCTTCTTATTAATTGGTTATATAGATTGTTGGTATTTATATCTCTTGATACTCTTCTTGGGTGTCTTCTCAAACTCGGTAGCATGGAGCTGTATGGCAGCAATCTTGCAGAAATGGGGCAGCTTGCTGTTGAGCTCGATGCGGTTCTGCTCCATGACGCCGCGCAGGTCGGCATCGTCGAAGCCCATGCTCTTGACCTCCTCGACATCGGGGTGGACCAAAGCCACGAGCTGGTCGCCACGCTGCACCACAAGGCTCTCGCCGACGAGGGCCATAGAGTTGAGCTTGTCTTCTATCTCTTCGGGATAGACATTCTGGCCGTTGGCTCCGAGCAGCATGTTCTTGATGCGGCCGCGGATGAAGACATGGCCGTCGGCACTCATGGTGGCGAGGTCGCCGGTATGGAACCATCCGTCGGCGTCGATGACAGCGCGGGTGGCTTCCTCGTTCTTATAATAGCCGAGCATCACGTTCAAGCCGCGGGTAATGATTTCTCCGGGCACATGCTCGGGGTCTTCGCTGGCGATGCGCACCTCCATGTGGGAGGGCACTGAAAAACTAAAACCCACGATCAAATTGAAAGTTGATGACGGAGAAACAGCTGTTTTACCCTTTATTATCTGTCTATTTTAGCCTTATTTTAGGCGATTTGCAGAAAGAGAAGTTACAAATCGTAAGCATTTTCCGTTTTGGTCATAAAAAAAGGGGACTTTTTCAGTGCCCTCATGTGGGTGGCAGGGGTGCCGCAAGAGCCGGGCACGAAGTCGTCCCAGTTGCTCATGGTAATCATCGGGGCGGTCTCGGTGGTGCCATAGCCCACAGTGATGGGGAACCCGATGCTGACAAAAAACTCTTCGACCTCACGGCTAAGACTGGCGCCACCAACCATAACCTGGTAGAGGTTGCCGCCGAACACCTCGCGCACACGCTCGCAGATACGCTCCTTGACCTTGTCGCGCAGGAGGGGCATATTCATGAGCAGGCGCACCATGCTGGTCTGGAATTCGGGGAAGATCTTCTTGCGCACAATCTTCTCGACCACAAGGGGAACCGAGCAGATGAGGCGCGGACGTATCTCGGCCAAAGCCTCGGCCACGAGCGTGGGAGTGGGCATGCGGGTAAGGAAGAAGATATGGCTGCCCAAACAGAACTGGAAGAGCACATCGTCCATGAGTCCATACATATGGGCCATGGGCAGGATGCACACGCAGTTGCTGCCACGGGGGATATGCTTGCCCATCATACCATTGAGAAAGTCGAAGTTGCTCCACAGCGCACGATAAGGCAGCACCACGCCCTTGGAGAAGCCGGTGGTACCGCTGGTATAGTTGATGAGCGCCACGTCTTCGGCATCGCCGTGGTGATAGGCCACATGCTCGCGACGGAAGAACTTGGGGAACTTGCTGCCAAACATCTCGTTGAGATGCTCACGTGCATAGGTGAGCTGCTCGGAACGCGAGAGCGTGAGCGAGAAGTCGGGCAGATAGAACACGCCTTCCAATGCGGGCATCTGCGAAGCGTCTATCTGCGTAGCCACCACGTCGCCCACAAAGAGCAGTCTGGCTTCGCTATGATTGACGATGTTGTAAATCTGGTCGGGAGTAAATTCATTCTGTATAGGAACGGCTACAGCGCCATAGGCAAGTGTAGCCAAAAACGCCACAGCCCAATTGGAACTGTTGCGACCACACAGGGCTATTTTGTCGCCCTTCTCTATACCGCTATTGGCAAAGAGAATGTGCAGTTTTTCGATTTTGCGGGCTACATCGTGGTACTGTAAAGTGGTTCCTTTATAGTCTGTGAGGGCGTCTCTATCCCAGTTCTCCACGACAGCCTTTTCAATATATTCAATAAAGCTCGGTGTCAAATCCATTGCACATAAGAGTAATTTATGTGCAAAGATACTATCTTATTTGCACACTGCAAAACATATTGTGCAGTATTTTACACAAATCACGATAATTTGTACTTTTCTCTACCTTATTACGGGTGGATTGGTGGCTATTTCGGGCACGCTACTCGTAACGCATGCTCTTGGCGGGATGGATGTGGGAGACAAAGTAGCTGGGGGCGATGAGCACGAAGACGCTCACCACGAGGGTTACCACATTGAGGGCGATGATGATGGGAACATTGATTTCGACGGGAGCCGTCTCGACATAATAGGTCGTGGGGTCGAGCTTGACCACGCCGGTATAGCGCTGCAGCAGAAGCAGCCCCAGGGCGATGGCGTCGCCCAACAGCAGTCCGCGACCGATGATGAACACGGCAAACCAAAGGAACATGTGGCGGATGGTCTTGTTGCGCGCACCGAGGGCTTTGAGCACGCCTATCATGGTGGTGCGCTCCAATATTATAATAAGGAGGCCCGACACCATGGTGACTCCTGCCACCGCCAGCATCAGCGCGAGGATAATCCAGACATTGAGGTCGAGCAGATTGAGCCACTGGAAAATCTGCGGATTAATCTCCTGGATGGTCTTGGAGGAATAGGTAGCTCCATAGCTGTCCATGGAGCGGTTGATGCGGTCGATGAAGAGCGACTCGGTATCATCGATGCGACTGAAATCGGCGACGGTGACCTCGGCACCCGATGCCTGGTCGGGCTCCCAGCCGTTGAGCTTCACGGCGGTATAAAGGTCTATGAAGCAGGTGGTGCGGTCGTATTGGGTAAGATTGGTCTGATAGATGCCCTGGATGGTAAACCGGCGGGCGCGCACCCCTTGCTGGTCGATGAAATAGGCAAAAATCTTGTCGCCACACTTGATCTGAAGCATATCGGCCATCTTGCGCGAGACGAGGATGTGGTTGCTGCTCTTCTGGTCGGAGAAGCGGGGAATGGTGCCTTCCACGAGGTTCTTGTGGAGGAAGGTGGTATCGTAGTCGGGACCTACGCCCTTGAACATGACGCCCAGGAAGTCCTTGTCGGTCTTGAGTATGCCCTGCTTCATGGCATAGCGCTGCACGTGGGCCACTCCGGGGATGTCGCGGATGACGCGCACCATGGAGTCGTTCATCTGGATGGGATACTGTTCCTGGTTCTGCAGCGTCATGAAGTCGGCCACTTGGATGTGGGAGCCGAAGCCGATGACCTTGTCCTGGATGGTATGCTTGAAGCCGAAGACTACACTCACGGAGATAATCATAACCGCCAGACCAATGGCCACGCCGGCTATGGCTATACGCACGGCGGGCTTGGAGACCTTCTGCCTGTCGCCGGTATAGCTGTATATCTTGCGGGCTATGTAGAGTGGGAAATTCATGGGCGTAAGTGTGGCGCGTGGGGTTATTCGTCGCTGTCGTCGCGACCGGGATAGAGTTCAAGGGCCTTGCGCAGCACCACGAGGGCACGCTCCAGGTCGTCCTTCTTCAGCACGTAGGCGATACGCACCTGGTTGCGGCCGGCACCGGGGGTGGTATAGAAGCCCTGGGCAGGAGCCATCATCACGGTCTCACCCTCGTAGCTGAACTCTTCGAGGCACCAGCGGCAGAACTTCTCGCTGTCGTCGACAGGGAGCTTGGCCACAGTGTAGAAGGCACCCATAGGGATGGGCGAATAGACGCCGGGGATGCGGTTGAGGCCGTCGATGAGACACTTGCGGCGCTCCACATACTCGTCGTAGACATCGCGGTAATACTCCTCGGGAGCATCGAGCGACGCCTCGGCCACAATCTGTCCGATAAGGGGTGGAGAGAGGCGGGCCTGACAGAACTTCATCACCGCGCGACGCACCTCGGCGTTCTTGGTGACCAGGGCTCCGATGCGTATTCCGCATTCGCTGTAGCGCTTGGACACCGAGTCGATGAGGATAGTGTTCTGCTCGATACCCTCGAGGTGCATGGCGCTAATGTAGGGCGAACCGGTGTAGATGTACTCACGATAGACCTCGTCGGAGAAGAGGTAGAGGTCATACTTCTTGACCAGGTCGCGTATCTGGTGCATCTCTCTACGGGTATAGAGATAGCCTGTAGGGTTGTTGGGATTGCAGATGAGTATGGCGCGGGTGCGCTCGTTGATGAGTTCCTCGAACCGCTCGACACGGGGCAGTGCAAATCCTTCCTCTATGGTGGTGGCGATGGTGCGGATAGTGGCACCCGCCGACACGGCAAAGGCCATATAGTTGGCATAGGCGGGCTCGGGGATGATAATCTCGTCGCCGGGATTGAGGGTACTCATAAAGGCAAAGAGCACGGCCTCAGAACCACCGGAGGTAATGATGATATCGTCGGCAGTAACCTCGATGTCATACTTGTGATAATACTCTGTAAGTTTCTGTCGATAGCTGAGATAACCCTGCGATGGAGAATATTCGAGCACCTGACGGTGAACATTCTTGAGGGCATCAAGTCCACACTGAGGGGTAGGCAGGTCGGGCTGACCGATATTGAGGTGATAAACTTTGGTGCCACGGGCCTTGGCTGCAGCTGCCAACGGTGCCAACTTACGGATTGGCGATTCGGGCATTTCAAGTCCGCGAATAGAAATTTCTGGCATAACTCTAATTGCTAATACGGATGCAAAGTTACTTATTTTTTTGTAATAGCCTTACATCCTGTCACAAAAAACTTACAGACGCAGCCATTATCCACCACCAAACGGCCACGCTCATCTTCTTCTCCAAGGGGCAGCCACCTGCCCATCGTAGTTCTTAGCATAGGTACTGTCGTTGCTATCCGCGGGCTTTATGGTTAACTGTGTGTCATACCATCCGTTGTATATCTTGATGGCATGCACCAGTTGCCCTGCTTCGGTGTAAGTGTCCTGCCGCCCCGTGAAGTGGCGATAAAGGAAGGCGGTGCGGTTGGCTTTATGAAATTCTCTGGTGGGTTCTTGCTCCACAAACCACAGCCGTGGCCGAGCACTGTCTCGGGTTATCAAGGAGAGGGCAAAGAGCCGACGGGGAGCGAAATAGAGGCTATCGGCTGTGGCCATAGAGTCGCGCAAAGTGCGCACGATGGGTATAAGCAACCATGTCGTGTCTTTCGTCTGCCGATACATAGCCTGCCGAACTTTCATATCCTTGCTCGAAAAATTGCGCTCGGTGAGAAAATCCATCTGCTGCTCGTGAGCTTGCACATAAGCCATCACCCGAGCGAGTATCTGGGCTGAGGGCTTGGTTTGCAAGTCCGATTGTCCAATCGCCCCTTCACGCTCATAGCAACTGCTAACCAGCAGAGACGTGGCGGCAAGCAACAGGTACATCCAAAGAATTATACGTCGCATAGTGTTTTTTATCATATATGGTTTATCGGACTCTAAGATGCGTATATAACTACCATCCTCTCCTTCGGTCTATTGTAGATACCCAGAATTCTTCTATTACATAATTGCATAGCAACTTTATGCAAGTGTCAACGGTGACATCGTATGGCAGCGGCGAGAAAAAGTTTGTATAGACAGACTATATAAGGAGGCTTAAACTTTACCAGCACATAGACAGCCTGTACCAGACAACTATCTTATCGACTGCGCCTGCGATCAACGACAAACACCCATATATCGTCTATAACAAAATCAGCCAAATATTTGGCCCGACCATCAACAGTCATATTTTCTGGGAGTTTATAAAACAGCCTATCTGCATTGACCTTAAATGGCGGCTTAAAATACATTCTGATATGAGCAGCTGGTGTCCTAACCGTATCGGGCGACACACCACTAAGATCCATACACGCCACATACGCACCACACACATAGCGCACACCATGGGGATCCACGAAAGGAGATGTATCTTTAATATTAAGAAGTTTTGGTGTGATATCGCGCCTTATTATCTGCCAGAACTCATCGAAGGTGCGCCCCACGAAATAATCTGCCTGCTTGTCAAAATTGAGTTTCAGATACTCTATCGTGTCTCCCACCTCCTTTAAGGGGTAATAATGAAAACTCTGCGCCCTCGCTATAATTGCGGCAAAGGAAACAACAGTTAACAGAATAATTCTTTTCATAATCATGGACAATATTTTATAGTTATATATTGATATGATACATAGTATGCCGAACCTTCATGTCCTTGCTTAAAAAATTGCGCCCGGTGAGAAAATCTATCTGCTGCTCGTGAGCTTGCACATAAGCCTTCACCCGAGCGAGTATCTGGTCTGAGGGCATAGTCTGCAAGTCTGCATGACTCCGCATCCCTTCACTTTCATGGCAACTGGTAGCCAACAGGACGATGGCTAACACAAATACGCTTTTCAGAGATAGTAATGCCTTCATACAGTGGTATTATGCTTGGTGGCCATAAAGTTACAAATATTTTTTACCAATGCAATATTTTTTCAACTTTTTTTTGCGATGGCACATCTAAGTCCGTACTGAGGGATGGGCAGGTCGGGCTGACCGATATTGAGGTGATAGACCTTGGCACCTGGGCCTTGGCTGCAACAGCCAACAGTGCCAATTTACGGATTGGAGATTCGGGCATTTCAAGTCTGCGAATAGAAATAGAGGGCATAATACTAATTGCTATTATGCATGCATCAGGTAGCTATTTTTTACTCATAAACTTCCACTCACCGCAAAGGCTTGTGCGCCAAGCCCTCAAAACGAGTTGCAGACCAGTCTGGACGACAGGAAAACCTGTCTCAAATTCATCGCACAGGTGTTGGCATCAGAGGCACATAGGATGACGACCGACGCAAGCGCCGACAACATCATTCCAAAGCGTGAATCAATCAACCAGAGGGCTGAAACGGTGATACCAGACCCTGCAACCAAGAAATCAAAACCTGCAACCAATTTCAACGTCATCATCACCGAAATGAAGCCACACACAGCGCATAAGCTGATAAAGAGACGCATATAAGATAAAGATATAAGGCGTGACAGGGCTGACAGCCGTCGCAGGAATCAAAGCCCTCCAACAGCCGAAGACAAGCGTCAACCGACCAGGGGGTGTTCACATTTTTTTACCCGCAACTGGCTGCGTATAGAAAAAAAGTAACTACCTTTGCACGACAACAATAGAAATAAAGAATATGAGAAGTAGAACAGCCAACTGGTATGAAACCACCGTCCGCTATGAGAAGACTATGGAGGACGGAATGCAGAAAAAAATAAGTGAACTCTATGTGGTAGACGCAGTCAGCTTCGGCGACGCCGAGAAGTCCATCGCGAGCGAGATGTCGGCATACGTAAGCGGCGAACTCGAAATCAAGAACATCAACCCTGCTGCCTATGGCGAGATATTCTTCAGCGAGAACGGCAACGACGACCGCTGGTACAAGGCCAAGCTGCAGTTTATCACCCTCGACGAAAAGAGCGGCAAGGAGAAGCGTAGCAACGTAAACTATCTGGTACAGGCTGCCAACATGAACGGCGCCATCAAGAACATCGACACAGTGATGGGCGGAACCATGATAGACTATGTCATCGCCAACATCAGCGAGACACGCATCATGGATGTCTACGAACACAACGCTCCCAAGAAGCAGGAACGTGACGACAAGCCCGAATACGAGGAGGAGAAGTAATGGTGGACGTGGCAAAAAACCTGCTGGCCATCAAGGCCCAGTTGCCCGAAGGAGTGGAGCTGACGGCTGTCAGCAAGTTCCACCCCGACGAGTATATCACCGCTGCCTACAATGTGGGGCAGCGCATATTTGGCGAAAGCCATGAGCAGGAACTTGCCCGTAAGGCCGCCTCGCTGCCCAAAGACATCCATTGGCACTTTATCGGACACCTACAGACCAACAAGGTGAAGTATATAGCTCCCTATATCAGCATGATAGAGTCGGTAGATTCGATCCGACTGCTGCGCGAGATAGAGAAACAGGGAGCCCGATACGGTCGTCGCATCCGCGTATTGCTGGAACTGCACATCGCAGAGGAAGCCACCAAGTACGGACTTACCCCCGACGACTGCCGCAGTCTGCTCGCCGACGGCGAATGGCAGCAGATGGAGCATGTGGAGATATGCGGACTCATGATGATGGCATCCCACACCGATGACCACGACCAGATAGCCCGCGAGATGGACACCGCCCACAGCTTCTTCGACGAGGTCCGGGGCAAATACTTTGCCGACCAGCCCTCGTTCCGCTACCGCTCGTGGGGCATGAGCGACGACTACCCCATCGCCATCCACCACGGCTCCAACATGGTGCGCGTAGGTACCGCCATCTTTGGCGAGCGGGTCTATTGACATCCCCAACAAAGCCAACAGCCCGGCACGCATGATGATAGCGTGTCGGGCTGTTGGCATTATAAGGGATAGCGGTTTCTACTTCTTCAGCGCTGCGGTGCGCACACGGCTCAGCGTCTCGGGAGTCATCTGCAGATAGCTGGCGATATAAGTGAGCGGCGCGCGGAGGATGACCTGGGGCATAATCTTGCACAGCTTCTGATAGCGGTCCTGCGATGTCTCGAAGCGCACCAAGTCGGCATGAATCTGGGAGGTGATAAGACTCTCTTCCAGTATCTTGCGATAGAGTATCTGGATATTCACATTGTGCAGAGCCACCTCCTCGAGGCGTGCCTTGGGCAGGGCGTAGACCCATGTGGGCTCCAGCGCCTCTATCTGCAGTTGTGTGGGTTCCTCTTTGAACAGGCTCTCTATACACATGACGATTCCGCCCTCGACGGCGATATGCTCGGTGAGCTCCTTGCCGTTCTTGAAATAGAACTGGCGCGTCATACCCTTGGATATATACAGGAATTCTCTGCATATATCGCCCTCGGACAGTATCATCTGTCCCTTCAGGTATTTGCGAGGTACCAGAATACTCTCCAGAATATCCAGTTCTCCATGGGTCATTGTACTGTATTTACGTGCCAACTCACGGGCTACGTCACGTGTTGAATTAAACTTTTCCATAATAAGGAGTTAACTTAATTGTTGATAAGTATAGTAGTACAGAAAGATTTTCCGTTAACATCAGAAGGTTAAGACGAAAATTTCATTCACGAACCCTGGGGTTGCCAAGAACTACATTCTTTCGGTGCATATTACACTCTTCAATGCAAAGATAATAAAAAAAACTAACACTCAACGCATTTTAATATATTTTTATACTCTTGCAATAGTTTTGCAATGTCAATACGGAAACGAAAACCCACACCATGGGATGGCTGACAGTATGGCCACGCGACATGATGTGGGTGAATATTGCGTTCTTTGCCCGTATCGTATCAATCGAGCTTCAGGACGGCGAGGAAAGCCTTCTGGGGCACTTCCACGTTACCTATCTGCTTCATGCGCTTCTTTCCTTTCTTCTGCTTTTCGAGCAGCTTGCGCTTACGGCTCACGTCGCCGCCATAGCACTTGGCAGTAACGTCCTTGCGCACCTGCTTCACCGTCTCGCGGGCCACAATCTTGGCACCTATAGCTGCCTGAATGGCAATGTCGAACTGCTGGCGGGGAATGAGTTCCTTAAGTTTCTCACACATCTTGCGACCCAGAGTCACGGCATTGCTTTCATGGGTAAGCGTGGAGAGGGCATCGACCGACTCACCATTGAGCAGAATGTCGAGTTTGGCCAACTTGGACGGGCGGAAGCTGTCGATATGGTAGTCGAACGAGGCATAACCCTTGCTGATAGACTTGAGCTTGTCGTAGAAGTCTATCACTATCTCGCCCAGAGGTATCATGAAATGGAGTTCCACACGGTTGCCGCTCACATACTCCTGCTTGAGCAGTTCGCCACGCTTGTCGAGGCAGAGTTTCATGATGGGGCCGATATAGTTGGCATCGGTGATGATGGTGGCGCGTATGTAGGGTTCCTCTATATGCTCTATCAGCGTCTGCTCGGGCAGACCAGATGGGTTGTGCACTTCCTTGGCATTGCCATGCTTGTCATAGACCATATACGACACGTTGGGCACGGTGGTGATGACGTCCATATTGAACTCGCGGTCGAGGCGCTCCTGCACTATCTCCATGTGGAGCAGGCCCAGAAAGCCGCAGCGGAAACCGAAGCCGAGGGCTACCGACGACTCGGGCATGAAAGTGAGCGAGGCATCGTTGAGCTGGAGCTTTTCCAGCGAGGTGCGCAGGTTCTCATAGTCAGACGGATCGATGGGATAGACACCGGCAAACACCATAGGCTTGACTTCCTGGAAACCGGCGATAGCCTTATCGCAGGGCTCATCGACGTGGGTAATGGTATCGCCCACCTTGACTTCCTTGGCGTTCTTGATGCCGCTGATGATATAGCCCACCTCGCCGGTAGAGAGCTGCTGCGTGGGAATCATGTCCATCTTGAGCACACCCACCTCGTCGGCAGTATATTCCATGCCGGTATTGAAGAACTTCACCTTGTCGCCCTTGCGTATAGAGCCGTTCTCCACCTTACAGAGGGTGATGATACCGCGGAAGGAGTTGAACAGCGAGTCGAATATCAGAGCCTGGAGGGGAGCATGGGTATCGCCCGTAGGACTGGGGATGCGCTGGACCACGGCCTCGAGAATCTCGTCGACACCCTCTCCGGTCTTGCCCGACGCACGCAGGATGTCCTCGCGCTTACATCCCAAGAGCTCCACTATCTCGTCTTCCACCTCGTCGGGCATGGCACTGGGCATATCTATCTTGTTGATGACGGGTATGATTTCGAGGTCGTGCTCGATAGCCATATAGAGGTTGGAGATGGTCTGCGCCTGCACGCCCTGAGTGGCATCGACCACCAGCAGAGCGCCTTCACAGGCGGCAATACTGCGCGACACCTCGTAAGAGAAGTCGACGTGTCCAGGAGTATCAATAAGGTTGAGGATATATTTTTCGCCACCCGACAGATATTCCATCTGTATGGCGTGGCTCTTGATGGTGATACCGCGCTCGCGCTCGAGGTCCATATTGTCGAGCATCTGTCCTTCGGTAATCTGTATGGTCTGCGTACGCTCCAGCAGTCTGTCGGCGAGGGTAGATTTGCCATGGTCGATGTGGGCGATGATGCAGAAGTTGCGTATATGCTTCATTGTGATAATTCCTGATTAGAGTGCAAAGTTACTGAAAATCGGTGATATATTGTCGGTTTGCCACAAAAAAAATATCAGCCTCACGAATAAGTTTTTCACTTTCCTGACGATTATAATGATAATATTCGTAACTTTGCACACCTATTTATATATAATATATAGTGTCATGAAGAGAGTATTGATTGTCATAATGCTTGCTATGACGCTCGCGGCATGCCACGAGTCGATAGAAGACAGGGCCGAGCGCGAGGCTCGCGAGTTTACCCGCCGCTTCTGCCCCACCCCGACCAAGGACTATATACGCACAGACAGCATCGTGTTCCGTCGGGCCACGCGTGAGTACATATATTATTGTACCATCACCGACGAGATGGACAATGTAGAGGTGATAGACCGCAACCGCCAGTATATCCATAACCATCTGCTGGAGGGCCTGCGCCAATCGACCGACATCATGGCTTACAAGCAGGCTGGCTTTATCTTCGTCTACGAATGTAAGTCTGACCAGAACCCCGACCTCACCCTCTACCACGACAGCTTTGGTCCCGACGACTACCGGGAGCCCAAACCGGAACAATGATAGCTGCATTAATAACAAAAAAGCGAACGCCTAATCATCAGCGTTCGCTTTTTCCGTTTCCGTTATCAGGGTCTCCGTGTCAGAATCCCATCTCTTCCAGAGCCGTAGCCAACTGGTCAGGACAACTGGTGGGCTTGGCGCCGCAGCGGATGCCCTGCAGACGGGCCTTGACATCCTCGGCTTTCATACCGCGGATGAGGGCGCAGATGCCTTGCAGATTGCCGTGGCAACCACCCATAAAACTGACATTCTGCACACAGCCATTGTCATCGACATCGATGTCTATCTGGCGGCTACAGGTGCCCTGGGTGATATAGCTATAATGCTTCATCGTCTATTAGTCCTCAGCGGGTTTCATATTGGTGTACACGTTCTGCACATCGTCAAACTCCTCGAGTTTCTCTACCATCTTGCCGATGGTCTCACGCTGTTCGGGAGTGACGTCCTTGAGGTCGTTGGGGATACGGGTAAACTCGGCGCTGGTAATCTCGTAGCCATTCTGCTCGAGATAGTGCTGGATGTCGCCAAAGCTCTTGGGGTCGCCATAGATGGTAACCTCACCCTCTTCGTCGTCCTCGTCGAACTCGTCATCCACTCCGAAGTCAATCAGTTCGAGTATCAGGTCGTCCATACTCATGCCGTCTTTCATCTTGAAAGTAAAGACTGCCTTGTGGTCGAAGAGGAAGCTGAGCGAGCCCTGGGTACCCAGGTTGCCGTTGAACTTGTTGAACACCGAACGTACATCGGCCACGGTGCGGGTGGTGTTGTCGGTGAGTGAGTCTACGAAGACTGCGATACCGTGGGGGCCATATCCCTCATAGGGCACCTCCTTGTAGTCGCTCTGGTCTTTACCCATAGCGTTCTTGATGGCGCGCTCGATGTTTTCCTTGGGCATGTTCTCACGTCTACAGGTAGCTATGATAGCACGCAGTGTAGGGTTGTTTTCGGGCTCTGGGCCACCGGCCTTTACGGCAATGGCAATCTGCTTGCCCAGTTTGGTAAACGTACGGGCCATGTGACCCCATCTCTTCAATTTCGTAGCTTTACGATATTCAAATGCTCTTCCCATTGGGTTTAGTGTTTTATCGGAGCTCGGCTCCAAGTTTATTTTTAATGTTATTAATCAGTTTGGTCATGATGGCGTCTATGGCCTTGTCATTGAGGGTGCGGGTGGCATCCTGGATGATGAAGTTTACGGCATAGCTCTTCTTGCCTTCGGGCAGGTTCTTGCCCTGATACACGTCGAAGAGTTCCACGCGCTTGAGCAGCTTCTTCTCTGTCTGGAAGGCGATTTCCTCTATCTGGGCAAACTTCACACTGTTGTCGATGAGCAGTGCCAGGTCGCGGCTTACGGCAGGATACTTGGAGATTTCCTGATACTCGAGCTTGTTCTTGCGCACAGCCTTCATCAGCGTATTCCAGTGGATGTCGGCATAGTATACGGGGTTGGCGATGTCGGCAGCCCGCTGCAGCTTGTGGGAGAGTATTCCCAGCTCGGCTACGGTCTTGCCGCCGCGTGTCATCACCTTCAGGCCGGAGGCGAAGATATTGTTGTCGCTCGTTTCGACCACCATCATGTTCTTGGTGAGGCCCACACGGGCAAAGATATTCTGCACATAGGCATTGAGTTCACAGAACGAGCTGTCCTCGTCGGCATGGGCCCACGAGCCACACACGCGCTTGCCGGTAACCCACAATCCGAGGTGAGCCTCTTCGACGTATGCCTTGCTGGGGTCTTCATAGCTCCAGCGGTCCTGATGGTAGTGGTAGCAGTTGCCCACCTCGAAGAAGCGCAGGTTGGCGTTCTTGCGGTTGGCATTGCGCACGATGCTCTCCAGACCACCGAAGAGCAGCGTCTGGCGCATCACGCCGAGGTCGGCACTCAGCGGGTTGACCACCTTGACGGTCTGTTCCCAGGGATAGGCGTTGAGACCAGCCTGCTCGTAGTAGCTCACCTTGGTGAGCGAGTTGTTCATAATCTCATAGAAGCCACAGCCCACGAGCTGCTCGCCGACAAGGTTCTGCAGACGATACTCGGCATCCTGCTCGGTCTGCACGGTGAGCGAAGACTTGAGCTGGGTGGGAATCTCGACATTGTTGTAGCCGTAGATACGCAGGATGTCCTCGACCACGTCACAGGGGCGCTGCACATCGGTACGGTAGGCGGGCACGTCGAGCACGAGGCCTTCGGCGTCTTCAGCCACCACCTTCATCTCCAGGCTTTCGGCTATCTGGCGTATCAAGTCGTGACCGATGGCCTTGCCTATCAGACGGTCGCAGTATTCATAGTCGAGACGCACCTGGGCGTCGGCGATGGGGGCGGGATAGACATCGTTGATTTGCATGGACACCTTGCCGCCAGCCAACTGGCAGCAGAGGATGGCGGCCTGCTTGAGGGCATAGATGGTGCCGTTGGGGTCGATGCCGCGCTCGAAGCGGTAAGAGGCATCGGTAGAGAGACCGTGGCGACGGGCGCTCTTGCGAATCCAGGTGGGGTGGAAGTAGGCACTCTCGAGCACCACATTGGTGGTGGTGTCATAGGTACCAGAGCCCTTGCCACCAAAGACGCCGGCGATACACATGGGCTCTTCGGCATTGCAGATGCTGAGGTCGTGCTCGCCCAGCAGGTGCTCTTCGCCATCGAGGGTGACGAATGGGGTACCCTCGGGCTGGGTGCGCACTACTATGCGGTGACCCTTGACCATATCGGCGTCAAAGCAGTGGAGAGGCTGACCGTAGGCCATCATCACGTAGTTGGTGATATCGACAATGTTGTTGATAGGACGCAGACCGATGGTGCTGAGCTTGTCCTTGAGCCACTGGGGGCTTTCCTTGACCTCGCAGCCGGTGATGCTCACACAGGCATAGCGCTTGCAGGCTTCGGTATTATCAATCTCTACCTCGATGGGCAGCGACTCGTTGTCTACCTTGAAGTCATCGCAGCTGGGGCGGTGGAGCGATGTCTCGTAGCCGTTACGGCGCAACCAGGCATAGAGGTCGCGCGCCACACCATAGTGTGACAGGGCGTCAGAACGGTTGGCGGTGATATCCACCTCAATGAGCCAGTCGCTCACCAGGTGGTAATATTCGGCGGCAGGCTGACCCACAGGGGCGTCCTCGGGCAGCACGATGATACCGTCGTGGCTGTTGCCTACTCCTATCTCGTCTTCGGCACAAATCATACCGAGCGACTCTACACCACGCAGCTTGCTGCGCTTGATGGTAAATTCCTTGTCGCCATCATAGAGCACACAGCCCAGATCGGCAACGATTACCTTCTGGCCGGCAGCCACATTGGGGGCGCCGCAGACGATTTGCTGGGGAGCTTCCTTGCCCAGGTCTACGGTGGTCACATGCAGGTGGTCCGAGTTGGGATGGGCCTCGCAGGTAAGCACTTTACCCACATAGAGACCCTTCAGACCACCACGGATAGACTGTACCTCTTCGAGGGCGTCCACTTCGAGGCCGGTAGAGGTGAGGGCTGCTGCGGTTTCCTGCGGAGTAAGACTGAAGTCAACATACTCCTTCAGCCACTTATAAGAAATATTCATTGTCTGTTATCTTTATTGTATTGTGTTCGCTAAATGCTATTTGGGCGCAAAAGTAATATTTTTCCGCCACTTACGCAACTTTTTTGCGTGTAATATTCATTTTCTTCCGCCTTTTTACACCTTATTATATATATAAGGGGTGGCACATCAGACTGAGCGCCGGGGACTTTGGAGCGGCGCAGACCACCTCTACCCCGCTCTATGGGCACGAGCGAAGCACCGGGGTGCCCCCGGCAAAGGCAATGTCTCGCCAGGCAAGGCGCAGAGCATCTTCCCGTCACCGCAGAGGCCACAGACGGTGACCTGCCGATGCCCTCTGCCGGCGCGTAACATCTGTCACGAAGGCTCGTGCCTATTGTTACGTGCCCACGTATCTTACGGCACGGGGGCACGTAACTTACGATACGAGCCGCCAACGCCGGTCAGGAGAGGCGTAATGGTGTCAGCCACGGCTCCATCATGGGCCTCCCGCCCCGTCGGGACGAAGCTGACGGCAGCTATGATGCTGAAACTGCATTTCAACATGGTTGTAACACGGCTGAAACAACCATGTCGTAACTTTGCGCAAAATTCTAAAACGCTTATGACAAAGCAATTTCTCATATTTACGCTATGCACGGCGGTATGTGGCATGGCTGCCACCGCAGAAGCCGTGGCTCAAGACAACCAGAAAAGAAGTATGAAGATTGGCGGTACCCTGCGCTCCAAGTATGAATATCAGACCAGCGAGGGGGAGGGCCGTTTCCAGGTGCGCACGGCACGTGTAAATGTGTCGGGCACGCTCTCGCCGGTGGTGTCGTACAAGGCGGAGATAGACCTCTGCGACGAGGGAAAAATCAAGATGCTCGACGCCTATACCACCATCACTCCCTCAGACCGGTGGGCACTGACGATAGGCCAGATGCGCGTGCCGTTCACGATAGACGCCCACCGCTCGCCCCACCAGCAGTACTTCGCCAACAGGTCGTTTATCGCCAAGCAGGTGGGCAACATCCGCGATGTGGGTGCCAAGGCTGGCTACAACTTCAGGATGGGCTTCCCTGTCGTCATCGAGGCAGGTCTGTACAACGGCTCGGGACTTACCGACCAGAAAGACTACTGGACCAAGGGCATCAACTTCTCTGCCAAGATGCAGGCGATGCTCCCCGTGGGGCTCAACGTGGTGCTGAGCGCACAGAAAATCAAGCCTGAGGCGACGGGCATCATGATGTATGACGCCGGACTCAACTTCCACCGCCGCGGATGGGTGGTGGAGGCCGAATATCTCTACAAGCACTATGACAACGGGGCCTTCAAGCCGGTACACGCCGTAGATGCTTTCGTCAACTACGACATCGCGATGAAGAAAGGATGTTTTACCAAGATTTCGCCGCTGCTGCGCTATGACCACATGACCGACCACAGCGACGGACACCGGTATCTTGACGGCAAAAAGGACGAGGGCGGCAGCCTGATAGTCAATGACTACCGCCGCAGCCGTGTCACGGGTGGCGTGACGCTGAGCCTCGACAAGCCCTTCGTCAGCGACATCCGCATCAACTATGAGAAGTATTTCTACGCCACAGGCGCCATCGCCAAGCCTTCCGAGCGCGACAAGATAGTCATAGAGGTGGTCACCCACTTCTAACGGCTGGCGCCTGGGACTGATGGCTGGCGCGGGGTGTTAACGGTCGCTCGCTCGGGCCATACGCTCCTCGAGCGCCTCACGCAGGTTGTCGGTCGTGGCGAGCCCCAGCTTGCGGCGGATGTGGGCTCGCTGGGTGTTGACATTGCTCTCGGTCTTGCCGAGGAGACTGCAGATGTCGCCCAACTTCTTGCCGCGCAGGATGAGCTGGCAGATGGATTTCTCGGAGGTAGTAAGCTCGGGGAAGATTTCGTCGATGCGCGACTTCTCGGTATCGCTTATGCGCATGAACTCAGCCACGTTGGCAAGGAGGTTCTTCTGCGAAGTCTCGCCCAGGATGTCGAGCAGATTGCGGGTATGCTCGGCGCCATAGCGGTCTGACGCCAGTCGCACATAGGCCCTAATCTGCTTCTTGTTCAGGCGCAGTATCTGCATCAGTTCGGCTTCGTCGCGCCGCAGTTCGGTGTTCTCGACCTGGAGACGACGGGCGTTTTTGGCGATATGGAAGCCCAGAAAACTGAAGAACACCAGCACCACAAAGAGCATGAAATAATAGTCGATGAGCGTGGAGTTATTGGTCGTAATGATGCACACGGTGTAGGTCACAAACATGATGGCGGTATTGACCTGGGTGATGCGGGTGAGATAGGTGGAGAGCCCCACGATGGTATTGCCCGAGAGCAGCAGCATGTTGATGATGATGACCATATACTTGTGGTCCATCGCCGGCTCGAAGGCGCTGTAGAGCGTATCGGCCGACAGCGAGAGCTGGGTGGCAACGGTCATCAGCGACAGGGTGGTGACTATCTCTATCCTGCGCCATAGATAGGCTGCCATCACCACACTCGCCGTGACGAGCAGCAGCATATTGCTCACGCTGAAGAAATGATGGAAGGCGCCCGAGATGCCCAGGATATTGGACGAGAGCAGCAGGACGAGGGCAATGTAATAGACTGAGAGGATAACCAGGCGGTGGTGACCGATATAGGAAGGCTCGCGTCGATGCATAAGCCCGCTGATGCCGCTACGGATAGTGGCAGACTCTCGGTCGTCGGTTGAGAAGGTTTTCATTGTGACTGCGATTGTTTTATGCGTCCCCAAAATTAAACATTTTTACGGACATTGACTGTTTTTAAGGCACTTTTTTTGACTTCAACTATCATTTTGACCATTTTTAAGGGTATCATGGTTTTCTTTTTAACCACCGTTTGATTAATTTTGCAGCACTCCAAGACATCAGACATACAGAACAAACCAGTATAAACGACCATAAAAAACTTGAAACACTTGAGAATTGCACAGACTACTCGCTTGGCTCGCGCCGTATACTTCATATAATTTGCTTTCACTTCATGACGCGGCGACAATGAGCCAAGCGAGGGAGACAGACAGCATCTCTCCTACTCCGGTTTTAGACTTTGTCATCATGGCTGCCACCTCGCTCGGGGCGGAGATGACCGCCGTCGGCCTGCAGAATAACTTATCATACAGCAAGTCGGACACAAAAAATAGGGAATTTTATTTTGTATTTCTCTCAGCTTGCACTACCTTTGCAATAAAAATAACGAGGTTTTGAAGAAGACAAGTAGTGACATATTGAAGATACTGTTCTCGCTCATCTTGGGCGGGGCCATACTTTACTGGATGTACCGCGGCTTCGACTTTGCCCAGTTGGGCGATGTGATGCTGCATCAGATGGACTGGACATGGATGCTGCTGTCACTACCCTTTGGCATACTGGCACAGGCATTCCGTGGCTGGCGATGGAAGCTGGCTCTCGACCCCTTGGGCGAGCATCCGCGCAACTCCACGAGCGTCAACTCGGTCTTCCTGTCCTACGCGCTGAGCCTGCTCATACCCCGCATCGGCGAGTTTACCCGCTGCGGCGTGCTGAAGCGCTACGACGGCGTGTCGTTTGCCAAAGCCTTGGGCACGGTGCTGACCGAGCGCGTCATCGACACGCTCTTTATCGGTCTGCTGATACTCGCCACCTTCCTCTATCAGTTCCCCATCTTCCATACCTTCTTCAACCAGACCGGTACAAGGCTCGACACCATGCTCTGCCAGTTTTCGACCACGGGCTACATCGTCACCGCCATCTGCGGCGTGGTGGCGATAATCTCCACGTTGGCACTGCTGCGTCAGTATACTATATATAATAAGGTGAAGAATACCATCAGCGACATGTGGACAGGCATCACGTCGCTGCGCATGATGGACCGCCGCGTGCTCTTCATCGTCTACACGCTGGCGATATGGGGCTGCTACTTCCTGCATTACTACCTGACGTTTTTCTGCTTCGACGCCACCTCACACCTGGGCATCTCGTGTGCGCTGGTGACCTTCGTGGTCGGCTCGGTGGCAGTAATCGTGCCCACGCCCAACGGCGCCGGCCCCTGGCATTTCGCCGTCAAGACCATGCTCATCCTCTATGGCGTAACCGATACCGACGCGCTCTACTTTGTGCTCATCGTCCACTCGGTGCAGACCCTGCTCGTCGTGCTGATAGGAGTTTACGCCTGGATAGCGCTGATGTTTACCCGGCGACGTATCATTGTACAATCAACTTAACACTAAAATATCATGAGTGAGATTAAGAATTTGACACCCGAGCGCGTTTGGAAGCATTTCGACGCCCTCACCAAGGTTCCCCGTCCATCTGGTCATCTGGAACGAGTACAGCAGTTTCTCCTGGACTTCGCCGCACAAGCCGGAGTTGAAGCCTTCAAGGACAAAGGCAACAACATCGTCATGCGCAAGCCCGCTACACCAGGAATGGAGACACGCAAAACAGTAGTGTTGCAGGCCCACATGGACATGGTGCCCCAGAAGGCACCCGACAGCCAGCATTGCTTTGAGACCGACCCCATTGAGACTTATATAGACGGCGACTGGATTAAGGCCAAAGGCACCACGCTGGGCGCAGACAACGGTCTGGGCATCGCAGCCATCATGGCTGTGATGGAAGCCAAAGATCTGAAGCACGGCCCCATCGAGGCGCTCATCACCGCCGACGAAGAGACGGGCATGTATGGCGCCAACGACCTGGAAGAGGGCATCCTCAACGCCGATATCCTGCTTAACCTCGACTCTGAAGCCTGGGGCAAGTTCGTCATCGGCTCGGCTGGCGGCGTAGACATCGACGCTTCTCTCGCCTACAAGGAGGTGGAGACCGACCCCGAAGATGTGGCGGTAAAGATTACCCTCAAGGGTCTGCGTGGCGGACACTCCGGACTGGAGATTCACGAGGGCCGCGCCAATGCCAACAAGTTGATGGTGCGCCTGGTACGTGAATCCATCGAGGAATGTGAAGCACGCCTGGCAACATGGCATGGCGGCAACATGCGCAACGCCATCCCCTTTAAGGCCGAGACCGTGCTCACCCTCCCCAAGGAGAACGTAGAGGCACTCAAGGAACTGGTAGCCGAGTGGAAGGCTGACTTCGAAGACGAGTACAAGACCATCGAAAACAATATCGAACTCTACACCGAGGATGTAGAGACACCCAAGACCGAGGTACCTGTAGAAATCCAGGACAACCTGATAGATGTCATCTACGCCTGCCACGACGGCGTGGTGCGCATGATACCCGTCTACCCCACCGTGGTAGAGACCTCGAGCAACCTCGCCATCATCGACATCGAGGGAGGCAAGGCTTCGTTCAAGATTCTGGTTCGTAGCTCGCGCGAGGACATGAAGGAGTATACCGTCAACATGCTGCAGAGTTGCTTCAACATGGCCGGCATCAAGGTAGAGACCAGCGGCGACTACGGCGGCTGGGACCCCAACCCCGACAGCGAAATTCTGAACCTGCTGCGCAAGATTTACAAGGAGCAGAACGGCAAGGATGCACTGGTACAGGTAGACCACGCAGGTCTGGAGTGCTCTGTCATCCTGGGCAAATATCCCAATATGGACGTTGTGAGCCTTGGCCCAACCCTCTGCTCACCCCATACTACCGGTGAGCGCTGCCAGATATCAACCATGCTTCCTTTCTGGAAGCTGCTGACAGCAACTCTGGAGCAGATAGCCGAGAAATAACAAGCCCCAACAGGCATACAACCACTGAAGTGTGGCAGGAGCAGACCGTTCCTGTCACACTTTTTTTGATGGCGACAGTGAAAAAAATCGAGAAACGCCGTTCCATTACGGAGAATTTTAGTACTTTTGCAGACAACAAATCAATTATTAACATTATATGGACGATTATCACGCGGAAAATTCTAATCTGTAAGCCGGAGTAAGCTTCATGTGCCTATGCTCCGACCCATTACCCATTTATTAACACGGAGACGAACGACATGAAGACATTTTGGAATATAGACAAGAATCTGACTGCCATCAAGGAGTGGCAGCCCAACTGCTGGATACAAGTAACCTGTCCCACCGATGAAGACCAGCAAGAGCTGGAACAGCGGTTTAATATCCCCGATTATTTCCTTTCCGACATCAGCGATACCGACGAGCGTGCCCGCTATGAGTACGACGACGGATGGATGCTCATTATCCTGCGTATTCCCTATGTCAAGGAGGTGCGCTCACGCACTCCCTACACCACCGTGCCACTGGGTATCATCCACAAGCGCGATGTGACCATCACCGTGTGCTATTACGAGACCAACATGATGATTGACTTTGTCTCTTACCAGCAGAAGCGCGGACAGGGTTTCACCGACTATGTCGACCTTATCTTCCGCCTCTTCCTCTCCAGTGCCGTCTGGTATCTGAAGCGGCTTAAGCAGATAAGTCTGCTCATTGAGAAGGCCAAGCACAACCTGGACCATGGCGTCAACAATGAAAGCCTCATCGGCCTGTCGCGTCTCCAGGACTCACTTACATACTTCATCACATCCATCCGAGGCAACGAGACGCTGCTGTCCAAGCTGAAATTCAAGCTGCAGGTCGACGAGCTCGACGCCGACCTCATCGAAGATGTCAACATCGAGATGTCGCAGGCACGCGAGACCACCAACATCTACTCCGACATCCTCGAGTCGACCATGGACACCTATTCGAGCATCATCAACAACAACATGAACACCACCATGCGTACGCTGACCTCCATCAGTATCGTCATGATGTTGCCCACGCTGATATCTTCACTCTTCGGAATGAACCTCATCAACGGTATGGAAAACTACCCCTATGGCTTCATCATCGCCATCATCATTTCCATACTCGTTTCGGGCTTCACGTGGTGGATATTGCGCTTCAAACGACTATTATAACCCCAAAACGATAAGAAATATTAATATTTGTTAGGTCATTAGGAACTTTTTCATTAAGTTTGCAACCTACATAATAACAAATATAGTGGAAACCGATAATCATAAACTAAACAGTGATATGATGGACTCTCAAGACAACGTCCTGAAACAGGACATTACTGAAGAAGCAGTGGCAGCCCAGCCTGCCAACGTAGACAACGATACCGTGGCCGAAGCCGGCAATGCCCCCGCGACAACGGCAGTGGACAGCGAGCCCGATACCGAGGCTGCACCGCTGAAGATGTATGCCTCCAAGCACGAGGTACTCGAACGTGTCAAGGAGCTGGCCCACAGCGACGAGACTCCCGCCAAGGACGAGGTAGACCATCTTAAGACGGCGTTCTACAAGCTGCTCTTTGCCGAGCGCGAGGCCGACCAGAAGACATTCATCGAGAACGGTGGCGACCCCGAAGCCTACGTGATGAAGACCGACGACAGCGAGGAGCAGTTCAAGGCCGAGATGGGACTCATCAAAGAGAAGAGAGCCAAGGCTTTCCAGCAACAGGAAGAGGAAAAGAAGGCAAATCTGCAGCGCAAGCAGCAGATTATAGAAAAGATAAAGATGATGTCTACATCACCCGAAGAGGCCAACAAGTCTTACAACGACTTCAAGGCGCTCCAGCAGGAATGGAAAGACATCAAGGCAGTGCCCGCCGAGAAGGCCAACGAGCTGTGGCGCAACTACCAGCTCTATGTCGAACAGTATTATGACCTGCTCAACCTCAACCGCGAGCTGCGCGAGTATGATTTCAAGAAGAACCTGGAGCAGAAGACACTGCTCTGCGAAGCTGCAGAGAAGCTCGCCGACGAACCCGATGCCGTCAGCGCTTTCCACCAGCTGCAGGAGCTCCACCAGCAGTATCGCGAGATAGGCCCCGTGGCCAAGGAGCTGCGCGAGCAGATTTGGGCACGCTTCAAGGCAGCCTCTACCGTCATCAACAAGCGCCACCAGCAGCACTTCGAAGAGCTGCGCGCCAAGGAAGAGGAAAACCTGACACGCAAGACCGCACTCTGCGAGAAGGTGGAAGCCATCGCCAAGGAGGAAAACAAGAACGCCACCGACTGGGAGAACCACACCAAGCAGATTATAGATATCCAGACCGAATGGAAGACCATCGGCTTTGCTCCGCAGAAGATGAATGTCAAGATTTTCGACCGCTTCCGCGCTGCCTGCGATGACTTCTTCGGCCGCAAGGCTGAGTTCTTCAAGACTCTGAAGGAAAAGTTCGCCGAGAACACCAAGAAGAAGAAGGAGATGGTAGAACAGGCCAAGGCCCTCATGGACTCTACCGACTGGAAAGCCACCTCCGACAAACTCATCAAGCTGCAGAAGGAGTGGAAGACCACCGGCATGGTGCCCAAGAAGGTGGGCGACCAGCTCTGGGCCGAGTTTGTAGCCGCCTGCAACAAGTTCTTTGAAGCCCGCAATGCCGCCACCGCCGGCACACGCAACGAGGAACAGCAGAACCTGGACCGCAAGAAGGAAATCATAGCCAAGCTCAAGGAACTGCTCGACAGCACCGCCGACAACGTGCAGGCCACGCTCCAGCAGCTCATCGACGAATACGGCAAGATAGGCCACGTGCCCTTCAAGGAGAAAGACAAGCTCTTCAAGGAATACCACAAGGTGGTCGACGCCCTCTACAAGCAGCTCAACATCTCTGCCAGCAAGCAGCGGCTTGACAACTTCAAGTCCAGCATCAAGAGTATGGCCAAGCAGGGCGAAGATATGCTCGACAATGAGCGTGGACGACTCATGCGCAGATACGAGCAGCTCAAGTCGGAGATAACGACATACGAGAACAACCTGGGCTTCCTCAACGCCAGCAGCAAGAAGGGCAACAGCCTGATAGACGAGATGAACCGCAAGGTCAACAAGCTGAAGGACGACCTCGAACTTATCCGTCAGAAGATTAAGGCCATCGACGCCGAGAACAAGTAACCGTCAGACACGATTGACATACGCCATCCCTCTGCCCCACCCTGGCAGAGGGATTTTTGTTTCCCCACGTGCCGCCATCACCGCGAAGTGACTGCGGCGCCACCCCAACCCGTCGGGGCGTGTCGCCCCAAGCGCCGTGACGCCCTCTATCCTGATTGCAGGGCGCGAAATGACTATTGCGGGGTGTGAAATCATTGTGGCAAGGTACGAAATGACGATTTCACGACACGAAACCATCTTTATGGGCATGGGCTGTGGCTTTATGGGCATGGGCTGTGGTTTTATTGTCATGGGCTGTGGTTTTATGGGCATGTCATTCGCGGTGGGTTCAACCGGCAGCGGTTTTATGGGCATGGGCAGCGGTCTGGCGTCTGCTGCCACCCACTTATATCCTGCCACGGCAAAAAGAGGGGCGGTTTGCTTGTCTGCCTAAAGGGAAATAAGTAACTTTGCAACACCAATTCATACACCGTTAACAGTCATGGCACGCAACAACACATGGACATACCACCTCGTGGCCTTTGCCACCGTAGCGATATGGGGCTGCACCTTCGTATCTACCAAGGTGCTGATGCTCAACGGGCTCTCGCCGGCGCAGATATTCACGCTGCGCTTCCTCATCGCCTATGTGATGATGCTCGCCGTGTATCACTCACGGCTGTGGGCCGACTCGTGGCGCGACGAACTCAAGATGATGCTGCTCGGCATCAGCGGCGGTTCGCTCTATTTCCTCAGCGAAAACGAGGCGATGAACTTTACCTCGACCACCAACACCTCGCTCATCGTGTGCTCGTGTCCGCTCTTTGCCACGCTGCTGGTGAGGCTGGTCTACCGTTCCACTACGCGCATCAGCATGATGCAGTTGGGCGGTTCGCTGCTCGCCTTTGCCGGCATGGTCATCGTGGTGCTCAACGGGCGCTTTGTGCTCCACCTCTCGCCCCTTGGCGACGCGCTGGCGTTTACCGCCTGTCTGAGCTGGTCGGTCTACTCGCTGCTCATGAAGTGGGTATCTGCCAAGTATGGCGCCGCCTTCATCACCCGCAAGGTCTTCTTCTACGGCGTGCTGACCATATTACCTTATTATATATTCTACCCCACGCTCCCCACCGCCGCCGTGCTCACCAAACCCGTAGTAGTGGGCAACCTGGCATTCCTGGGCTGTCTGGCGTCGATGATTTGCTTTCTCACCTGGAACTGGTGCATCTCCAAGCTGGGCGCGGTGAAAGCCACCAACTGGGTATACTTCAACCCCATCACCACCATGATTTTCGCCTCGTGGGTGCTGGGCGAGAAGATTACTCCCTACTTCCTCGCCGGAGCCACCTGCATCCTGTTAGGCATGTTTGTCGCCGACCGCAGCACCAAGACCAACAACTGACGCCCGCTTTTTTACCTTCGCGACAGCCCCAATCTCCATCATCGCCAACATTTTCGGCGGCAAAGGGCCGACAATTAGAAAAAAAATCCCTAATTTTGTAATTTGATAGGTTGTCTGTCAATGCGAAAGAAGCCACTACGGCCACCACTTTCACAGAATTTCAACAAACAAGAAGTATGACTCACGCAGATACACTGAAACACTACACACGGCGGGTGCTGCGCGCGACGGGGATAGCCGTCGCCTCGCTGCTGGCACTGCTGTTGCTCATCACCATACTACTCTACCTGCCACCCGTACAGAACTGGGCGGTGCGCCAGGTCTCTGCCTACGCCTCCGAGGCTACGGGCATGGACATCGGCATCGACCATGTGCAGCTGGCATTCCCCCTCGACCTCGAAGCCAAGGGCATACACGTGGTACAGCCCAACGACTCGACCCAAGCCGCCGACACCATAGCTTACATCCACCGCGCCGTGGTCGATGTGCAGTTCTGGCCGCTGCTCACGGGTGTGGTCAATGTAGATGAACTGGCGCTCGAGAAGATGCTGCTCAACACCGGCACCCTGATACACGAGGCGCGGGTGAGCGGACGCATCGGCGCCCTCACCCTGGCTTCCCATGGCGTAGACCTCTGCCGGAGCGACATGAGGATAGACCGCGCCCTGCTCGACGGCGCCCTGCTCGACATCGAGCTGAGCGACACCGTGCCGCCCGACACCACACCGTCGGCCAATGTGTGGAAGATTGCCGTGGAGAAACTCGACATCAACCGCTCGGCGCTTACCCTGCACATGCCCGGCGACACCCTGCGCATAGGGGCACAGATTACCGCTCTCAAGGCGCGCCAGGGCTACTTGAACCTGGGCAAGGGCCTCTACCGTGTGGGCAGCCTCAGCCTCGACGACAGTGGCGTGAGCTATGACAACCGCGCCATAGACCCCGTCGAGGGGCTCGACTACAACCACCTCGCCCTCAGCCATCTGTCGTTGGCTGTAGACTCGGTCTTCTACTGCGCTCCACGCATCGAGGCGGTAGTGCGCAGCGCGGCATTTGCCGAGAAAAGCGGGCTCAGCCTTACCTCGCTCGCCACGCGCATAGCCATCGACTCGCTGGCGATGCACCTCCCCACCCTCGCCCTCACCACCACCCACTCCAGCGTCAAGGGGCGCGTGGATATGGACTTCAACGCCTTTGACAGCCGCCATCCCGGCAAGATGAACATAGACCTGCGTGCCTCGCTTGGCCGTGGCGACATCGTCTGTGGCGCATCGTCGCTGATGCCCAAGGCGCTGCTGCGCAGTCTGCCCGACCATCCGGTCAACATCAGTGTGGCCATGAGCGGCAACATGCAGAAGGCGCGCCTCTCCCGCATGGACATCACGTGGCCCTCGGTGGTCGACCTGAGTGCCAACGGATTTGTGGGCAACCTCAACGACACCGACCGTCTCAGCGCCGACATCAAGGTCAAGGCCCGGACCCACCAGCTCAACTTCATCACCCAAGCCCTCGCGCCCGCAGTGGCACGGCAGATACGCATCCCCAGCGGCGTGCGGCTGCAGAGCCACATCACCGCCGACGGCCCCCACTATGCCGCCACCCTCGACATGACCGAGGGCCGTGGAGCGCTCAAGGGCAAGGCAGAGATAGACACGCGGCGCATGGCATACAGCGCACGGATGGCAGCACGTGGGTTGCAGGTGGCACACTTTGTACCTTCAGCGGGCGTAGGCACCCTCACCGGCTCGCTGACAGCACGGGGCACGGGCACCGACATGCTCAGTCCGCGCACCCGACTGCAGGCGCGCGCCGAACTGGGCCAGATAGACGTGGCTGGACAGCGCATCGGCGACACCCACGCCACCATCGACATGGCGGGAGGCCACATCCACCTCAACGCCGCCGGCAACAATCCCCTCTTCGACGGCCAACTGTCGTTTGCCGGCATCGCCAACGGCAGCCGCATCCGTGGCACCTTTGCCTGCGACCTCGACAAGGCCGACCTGCACCGACTGGGCATCGCCGACAATGCCCTCAACCTGGGCGTATGCTCCCACATCGACATCGACACCAATCTCAAAGACCATCTCAGCATCCTGGGCAACGTGGGCGAGATACGCATCCACTCCAGAAACCATACCTTCCGCCCCGAAGACATAGACTTCGACGTGCTCGCCACCCGCGACACCACCCATGCGCTCATCAGCAGCGGCGACTTCAGACTCGATGCCGACGCGCGTGGCGACTACAACGTGCTGCTGCATCATATCCAACTGGTAAGCCAGGAGATGCAGCGCCAGACCCGTGAGAGATACATCGACCAGGTGCGCCTGCGCCAGCAGCTGCCCGAGGCGCGCATCTTCCTCAGCAGCGGGCGCAACAACGCCTTCTCGCGCTTCCTCAAGTGGAAGGGCTACGAGACCGCAAGGCTGCTGGTCGACGTAAACTGTTCGCCTGTACAGGGTATAAACGGACACATAGACGCCGACTCGGTGGTGGCTGCCAAATTCCTGATAGACACCGTGAGGGTGGCGGTGACGAGCGACTCGGTGCGCACCCGCTACCAGGCGCGGATAAGCAACAACAAGCGCAACCCCGACTACACCTTCACGGCGCTGCTCAATGGCGGCGTGTTTGAGCGTGGCGCCTATGCCTCCGCCCAGGTCTTCGACGCCCGCAACCGGCTCGGACTGCGGTTCGGACTGGCTGCCGCCATGCAGACCGAGGGCATACTGCTGCACCTCTATGGCGAGCCGCCCGTGCTGGGCTACAAGCAGTTTGCTGCCAACAAGGACAACTTTATACTCTTTGGCGACAATGAGCGCATAAAGGCCAACCTCAAGCTCACCGCTGCCGACGGCATGGGTGTGCAGCTCTACTCAGACGACACCAACAGTGACGCCCAGCAGGACCTCACGCTCTCGCTCGCCAAGTTTGACCTGCACAAGGTGCTCTCGGTCATCCCCTATATGCCCGACATTGAGGGCATGATGAACGGCGACTTCCACATCGTCAAGACCGAAACCGAGCTGTCGGTATCTTCTGCCGTGACGGTCGACAACATGAAGTACGAGAAGTGCGACATGGGCAATCTCGGCAGCGAGTTTGTCTACATGCCCAAGAACGACGGCTCTCATTATGTCGACGGCATGCTGCTCTGCTACGGCAACGAGGTGGGCACCATACAGGGTACGTACAAGTCGGAGGGGAACGGATGGCTCGATGCCACCATGGGTCTGCAGCGTATGCCTATGCAGCTCGTCAACGGCTTCATCCCCGACCGCCTCATCGGTCTGCGCGGCTATGGCGACGGCACCCTCTCCGTGCGCGGCCAGCTCGACAGCCCCATCGTCGATGGCGAGGTGTATCTCGACTCTACCTACCTCTTCAGCGAACCTTATGGCGTGCAGATGCGCTTTGCCGACGACCCCGTGCGCATCGTCGGCAGCCGGCTCCTGTTTGAAAACTTTGAGATGTTTGCCAACAACGACGCGCCGCTCAACATCTCGGGCAATCTCGACTTTACCGACCTCGGCAACATGATGCTCGATATCCGTATGCGCGCCGAAAACTTCAAGATTATCGACGCCAAGGAGAACGCCAGATCTGAAGCCTACGGCAAGGCCTTCGTCAACTTCTACGGCATGATGAACGGCCCGGTAGACAACCTGCGCATGCGCGGCAAGCTCGACGTACTGGGCAACACCGATATGACCTACGTGATGCGCGACGCCGAACTCACCGCCGACACGCAGCTCGACGAGCTGGTGCAGTTTACCAACTTCCGCGACACCACCAAGTCAGAGCCCGTGCAGCGCCCCGCCATTCGCGGCCTGGATATGCAGCTGAGCATGTCGGTCGACGAGTCGGCCCACATCATGTGCATGCTCAACGCCGACCACTCCAACTACATCTCTCTGATAGGCGGCGGCGACCTGCGCATGGGCTACAACCCCACCGACGAGCTCACCCTCACCGGCCGCTACACCCTCTACAGCGGCGAGATGAAATACTCGCTCCCCATCATCCCGCTCAAGACCTTTGCCATACAGGATGGCAGCTACATCGAGTTCACGGGCGACCCCATGAACCCGCAACTGCACATCACCGCTACCGAGAGCGTCAAGACCACCGTAAGCGAGGGCAGCAGCAGCCGTGCCGTAGACTTTGACTGTGGTGTCAAGCTCACCCAGACGCTCAGCAATCTGGGCCTCGAGTTCATTATCGACGCCCCTAACGACATGACCATCAGCGACCAGCTCAAGACGCTCACCACCGAGGGTCGCAGCAAGGTGGCGGTGACCATGCTCGCCTCGGGCATGTATCTCACCGACGGCAACACCAACCAGTTTACGATGAACAACGCCCTGTCGTCGTTCCTCCAGAACGAAATCAACAATGTGGCTGGCAAGGCGATGCGCTCGATGGGACTCGATCTCGGCATGAGCATCGACAACACCAACACATCGGACGGCATGCACACCGACTACAATTTCAAGTTCTCCAAGCGTCTGTGGAACAACCGCTTCAGCGTCAACGTGGGCGGAAAAGTGTCGACCGGCGCCGACATCGACATGCAGCAGGGCAACAACGATATGTTCTTCAACAAGGTAGAGCTCGAATACCGCCTGGACCGCAATGCCAGCAAGTATCTGCGCGTGTTCTACGACAACAACAAGTACGACTGGCTCGAAGGCCCGCTGGGTGAGTATGGCGTAGGCTTCGTATGGAAGCGCAAGCTGCGCCATTTCCGCGACATCTTCTTCCTCGACAAGAAGGAGACCATGCCCGCCCCCGCCCCCAAGCAGACCGACGGCAAGCAACCCACACCCCCTCAACCCACTAATCAGGAAGACAATGAGAAAGACAAGAAATAAGATGACCGCCGGCATGGCGCTGGCTGTGGCGGCACTGATGGCGGCTGGCTGCTCCACCACCCGGGCGCTGCCCGAGGGCGAACAGCTCTTCACCGGGCTCAAGCCTATCGAGTATACCAACTACGAGCCGTGCCAGCATGCCGAAGACACCAAGATAGAGATGGAGTCGGTGCTTGCCTCTACGCCCAACGGCGCCCTCTTTGGCAGCAGCTACTACCGCTCGCCGTTCCAACCCAAGCTGTGGGTATGGAACGCCTTCTCGCAGAGCAGCTCGCCCTTGGCGCGGTGGATTACGCGCGCCTTCGGAACCAAGCCCAAGCTGATGAGCGAGGTCAACCCCGCCCTGCGCGTGTCGGTGGCCGAGAACCAACTGAAGAAGTACGGTTACTTCAACAGTCATGTCAGCGCCCAGGAGATTACCGGCTCCAACCCCAAGAAGGCCAAGGTGGCCTACACGGTGGATATGGGTCGTCTGTGGCGCTACGACTCTATCCAGTATGTGGGCTTCCCCACCCATGCCGACAGCCTGCTCCACAGCGCCGATGACCAGGCGCTCATAGGCAGGGGCAACCCCTTCAGCGTGGCTTCGCTCGACCAGGAACGCCAGCGGCTCAGCACCCTCTTCCGCACCCACGGCTACTATTACTATCAGCCCGGCTACGCCACCTATCTGGCTGACACCATCAACAAGCCGGGCCAGGTCGACGTAAGACTGCAGCTGGCCGACAGTCTGTCGCCGCAGGTGATGCAGCAATGGCACATCGGCAACATCGGCATCGACTTCCGCCGACAGTTTGGCGACGTGCTGCAAGACTCCATCCACTTCCGCCACCTCACCGCCCGCTTCAACGGACGCCGCTCGCCCGTGCGTCTCGGCGTCATACTGCGCGATGTCAAGCTGCGCCACGGCAGGCTCTACAGCAGCGACGACGAGGCACAGACGATGAAGGCCATCCAGAACACGGGACTCTTCAGCTACAGCACCCTCAGATTTACGCCACGCGACAACGACACCCTCGACCTACAGCTCGACCTGGTGATGGACAAGCCCTACGACTTCTACATCGAAGCCAACGCCAAGGGCAAGACCACCGGACGCATGGGACCCGAGCTGGTAGCTGGTCTCGTCAAGCGCAACGCCTTCCGCGGCGGCGAGCGCCTCGACATCAATATCCACGGCTCCTACGAGATGCAGACAGGACACAGCGCCGAGGGCAGCCAGAGCGGCATCAAGTCGTATGAATATGGCGGCGACGTGGCTCTGGTCTTCCCCCGCATGCTCACCCTGCGCAGCCTCTTCACTCCCAACAAGATGCACATGCGCCGCATCGGACGCTGGTATCGCTACGGTGTGCCCACTACCACCATCAAGGCGTCCAAGAACGTGCTCCACCGTGGCGGGTACTTCAAGCGCCACGTGCTCTCGGGCGAACTTACCTATGCGTTCCAGTCCTCGCCACAGTCACGCCATCAGTTCAGCCCGCTCATACTGTCCTATGAGTACATGCAGCGTCAGACCCAGGCGTTTATCGACCTGCTGGAGCGCAACCCGTATCTCAGCGTGTCCATGCGCGACCAGTTTGTACCCAAGATGTCCTATACCTATACCTACAACAGCCCTTCTACGATGCGCCACCCCATCAGCTGGGAGATAACAGCCAGCGAGGCGGGCAACCTGCTGGCTGCGGCGTATACCATGATGGGCGAACGATGGGCCGAGCGCAACAAGACGATGTTCAAAAACCCCTTCGCCCAGTTTGTCAAGCTCCAGACCGATTTTGTCAAGAAGTGGCGCGTCACCGACAAGTCGTCGCTGCTGGGCCATGTCAATGCCGGCGCCGTAATCAGTTATGGCAACGCGCAGAGTGCGCCCTATTATGAGCAGTTCTATATAGGCGGTGCCAACAGCGTGCGTGCCTTCAACGTGCGCAGCATCGGCCCGGGCCGTTACCATCCCAGCGACGCCAAGCTCTCGTACATCGAGCAGACTGGCGACCTGAAGATACTGGGCAACCTCGAATACCGCCCGCAGCTATGGGGCTCGCTCTACGGCGCCCTCTTCCTCGACGCCGGCAACGTGTGGTCACTGCGCGACAGCAGCAATCGCCCCGGCAGCAAGTTTGAAGCCCGCAACCTCTTCTCGCAGATGGCTGTGGGCACCGGCGTGGGCCTGCGCTACGATGTGGGCATCTTCGTGCTGCGCGTAGACTGGGGTATAGGTCTCCACGTGCCCTACGACACTGGCAAGAGCGGTTTCTATAATGTCAGCAGCTTTGCCGATGCGCAGAGCCTCCATCTGGCGGTGGGTTATCCGTTCTGACGGTCACATTCTTCACCTCACTCGTCAGCAACCCCACCACTCTACAGCCCGTCGCCATCAATCTGCCACCGCCCGTGGATAGAGATGGCATCCCAAGACAACCATAGGGCATACAGCCCCTACCTGCCACACGACGGCAGTTGCCACCTGAGGCGTCACCGACTTGCGCAATAATTGTGCAAACCAGTGACGCCTCATGGGTATGGCTGCATACGGGATATACTCTCAGCTATATGACTATCAATCATCATCGCCAGCAACACCGCCATCAATATTTTTTTGAAAATAATCAGAGAAAAATTTGGCGGAATGAAAACTACTTCGTAAATTAGCACACAAGAACATCAATTAAAAACCCAAAGAAATGTATAAACAAGTATTTCTATTACTCCTTGCTCCTTGGGTATTGATTTCCTGTACAACAGAAGAAAACGAAACTATAGTTCAAAACCCCAAGATTCAATTGTCTAAACTTGACATTAGACTGACGGTAACTCCTGCCACAGGGCAGCCTCTCCGCAATGCATTCACAGTAACTGCATCTGATTTGAATGCTCTAATCGATAAGCATTTTTTAAGAACAAGAACTGGTGAAACGCGACACATTGTCAAGATAGAGCCATTAGTATATGGTGGTAAACCGCTAATGTTTTTTGTTCAGTTTAACCAAGGATGGAAATTGTTCTCGATTGACAAACGTATGCCTGTAGTGCTAGCCGAAAACAACGAACAAAACGAAATGAGCGTTACAAAAATACTGGCAAACAAAGCCATCAGGCCATGGCTTGACATGATGAAGAACGAGACCGAAACACTTGCAAAGACCGATGATTATGATAACGATTCAGAAAGCCTTACCCAATGGGCTTCGCTGGGAGGCCCAATCAAGCGAACTCCCACTAAGCCAGTTCCAGGAGAATTGATATTCGAAGGTTCTGAATATATTGGAACCACAACCAAAAGTGTACCCCATATCGTAAGAACGGCTTGGCATACTCGTTTCCCATTTAATATTTTTACCCCTACTATAGGATGTGGGAGTACAGCTAATTGCCCATTGAGTTGCACGGCCGTCGCAACAGGACAATATATGCTTCACCGCATGCGCTATCCCGGATATCAAATTCCCGTTTCGTGCTCATACAGCGGCCCCTACACTAACAGCACTTATCATGCATCTGGAAGCACAGTATTACAATCTGATAGTCTAATGATGGATGAGACGGAATGGTATATTAGCCTCCATGGAAACCCAAAGGGGGTGTACACCGCAAAGTTCTTAACGCATCTCGCACATGAAATAAATGTTATTTTCGAACCGGATAATTCTGGAGGAACTATGAGGGGCGTTGCAGCAGTCCTCAACAAAAATGGCATAAAGGGCAAATTCGTTTCTGGGACAGGCTATATAAAAGACGAGATTGACTTTGGATTACCCGTATTATTTGCCGCTGACAAAGAAAAATCAAACGAAGATGGTCACATGTGGTTAATTGATGGATATAAGTATGATATTGAGGAATACGATGACATTTGGCGCTTTTTTGAAGACACTATCTACATAGACCCAAATGTTCCACGCGAAGGTACTATCATACGCGAACGTCGGCAAGTATATTGCAACTATGGTTACCAAATGAATTGGGGATGGGATCTCAATGACTTTATCCATGCACGTGATGAGGATAACACTTATTATGCGATTGGTAATTTTAGACAATATACCAAAAACTACTATTATTTCAGACGTGAACAATGACAATTATTAACATATAAAACGATACGATTATGAAGAAGTGTTTTATTCTTGCGTGGTTGCTGTTGCCAGCCACATGGTTGCTCACAGGATGTACGGACAACATGGAGACAACTGCCCCCGAAGAGAAGACTACTGGTCTTGAGCCTATTCAGATGGAGTGCAGCAAGGTGCAGCAGACGCCATTTGCCAAGCAGAGCAACAAGTTTGCCAACAAGTTTTTCGCTACGGCAGCCAAGGAGGTCGAGGGCACAAACACCAACCTGTGTATATCGCCCATCAGTATGCAGTATATACTCTCTATCTACGCCAACGGCTTGGCTGACGAACAGGCGCAGAAGGTGGTGGACTTCCTGGATATGGGCACACTGGACCAAGTCAACGAGAGCAGCCGTCAACTGCTGGCCCTTTTCAATGAGGACGACGAATATGTCAAAGTGGCAATGGTCAATGGACTGTGGCAACAGGCCAACAGCAAAGAGATAATCCCATCATTCGCCGAGAAGATACAGACATACTATCTGGCTGACACCAAAGAGACCAACTTCAAAGACCCACAGGCTGCCAAGAGTATGATAAACGGTTGGGTTGCCGACAAGACCGATGGCAGGATAACCGATGCTCACCTGAAAGTGGGCGACTATACGTTTACACAGAATGCATGGGTCAATGCCACATCCTTTGACGCCAAGTGGACTTATCCGTTCAACGCCCTGCATACCAAGAAGGACAGTTTCACCAACATAGACGGCACCGTGTCAGAAGTAGATATGATGGAAGCCAATGTAGGTATGGCCTTTGACTATTCCAATGAAGATGTCTATATCATGGAACTGCCTTATGGCAAAGGATACTACACTATGATGTTGGGAATACCGCGTAAAGCAGAGAAGCTGGACTCTATATGCGCCAATACCGACTGGTGGGCAGTTCACGAGCAGGCCCATCTCGCTCAGTTGGAACTCTACATGCCCAGGTTCTCGATCTCTACAGACTTGACAACAATATTCAAGAATGAAGAGAATAGCGCTACTGGCATACTCAGTAAACTGGGATTGGACGAGTCTGTTGCCTACGCCGACATGGTAAAAGCCACAAAACCAGCACGCCAGATGTGGGGACTGTCACAAACTGCCATCATAGAGGTAGAGGAAAACGGAACCAAAGCCGTAACCTCCACATCTGGCAATGAAGGCATGTATATATCCCCTTACGTTCCGCGCAGGATAGACAAGCCCTTCTTCTTCGCTATCCGTGAGAATACAACTGGCACCATCCTGTTTATGGGAAAGGTAGTACATCTCTAAGACAACACGCGCGACAACACGCATCAACTCAAGCGGCCTGCAACCGAGAGCTATCACACTCACGGTTGTGGGCCGCTTAGCCTATGCAAGGGAAACCACCACGGCCAAAGCGGGCATAAGTTTTTGGATGCCAGCAATAAAAAAAACGGCGAAAACGACCATTATGTTGAATAAAATGAGTAATTTTGTACTCCAATGGACACTTCTGAACTGCAAAAGATAAAGCAACGGTATAATGTTGTCGGCAACAGCGACGGGCTCAACCGTGCACTCGACATCGCCCTGCAGGTAGCCCCAACCGACCTGTCGGTACTCATCGTGGGCGAAAGCGGTGTGGGTAAGGAGATTATACCCCGCATCATCCACGACAACTCCCCCCGACGCAAGGAGAAATACTTTGCCATCAACTGTGGCTCCATCCCCGAGGGAACGATAGACAGCGAGCTCTTCGGACATGAGAAGGGTTCGTTTACCGGCGCCATAGGCGAGAGCGAAGGCTATTTCGGCACCGCCGACGGCGGCACCATCTTCCTGGACGAGGTGGGCGAGCTGCCCATAGCCACCCAGGCACGATTGCTGCGTGTGCTCGAGACGGGCGAATATATCCGCGTGGGCGGTCAGAAAATCATGAAGACCAACGTGCGCATCGTGGCCGCCACCAATGTCAACATGCGCAAGGCCATCAGCGAAGGCAAGTTCCGCGAAGACCTCTACTATCGCCTCAACACCATCCCCATCCAGATGCCGCCACTGCGCGAGCGCGGCCAGGACATCCCCCTGCTCTTCCGCCTCTTCGCCCTGCAGACGGCAGAGAAGTACAAACTGCCCAAGATAACGCTCACCGACAAGGCCAAGCTCCTGCTGATGCAATACAAGTGGCCTGGCAACGTGAGACAGCTCAAGAACATCACCGAGCAAATCTCTGTGCTCAGCGAGAAGCGCGAGATAGACGCCGAGACACTGTCGCAGTTTATCCCGCAAGACCCCGAGAGCACCGAGCTGGCCACTATCGACAATACAGGCAAGCACTCCTACGAGAGCGAGCGCGAACTATTATATAAGGTATTATACGAGCTGCGCGGCAATGTGACCGAGCTGAAGAAGGAGATAGACGCGCTCAAGAAGCAACTGGGAGAGCACGGCACGATGACCGCCCAGCAATACGGCCACTCGCTCCCACACATCGCCAACGGACAGATGGCGACAGTACAGGCAGAAGACGCGGTGGCAGAAGAGATAAAAAACGAACCCGCAGAGCCCATGACGCGCGAAGAGCACGACAAAAAGGAGATAATGGAAGCGCTGGAAAAGGCCAACGGCCGACGACGCGAAGCTGCCATAGCCCTGGGCATCTCAGACCGTACACTCTACCGCAGACTCAAACAATACGGACTCGACTAAACGACGACAATGAAGAAAAAACTCATATACATACACCTCGCACTGATGGCATTCGTGCTGACCACCATCACCGCGTGCGCCTTCAAAGGCTACAAGTTCAACGGTGCCAGCATAGACTACACCAAGACCAAGACCATACAAATCAACGATTTCCCCATACGCAGCAGTTATGTATGGGGACCCATGGGCCCTCTGTTCAACAACGCCCTCAAAGACGAATTTGCCAACCATACCCGTCTGGTACAGGTCAAGCGCAACGGCGACCTCAAGATAGAGGGAGAAATCATACAATACACGCAACGCAACAAGTCGGTGTCGAGCGAAGGTTACTCGGCACAGGTAGAGCTCACCATGACCGTCAGCGTAAGGTTTACCAACAACGTGAACCACAAGGAAGACTTTGAACGTCAGTTCTCAGCCTCGCAGACATACGAGTCGACCCAGAACCTGAACTCGGTACAGGAAGAACTGGTCACCCAGATGACCAAGGACCTCGTAGAACAGATATTCAACGCCACCGTGGCCAACTGGTAAACCACCCCAACCACCACAGATATGCAACTGGACTTAGAGCAACTCATCAAGCATCCGCAGACTATGGACAAGGAGACCCTGTACGACCTCCGAAGCCTCATTGCGCTCTATCCCTACTTCCAGACCGCACGTCTGCTGATGCTGCAAAACCTCTACATCCTGCACGACCCCTCGTTTGATGAAGAACTGCGCAAGGCAGCCATATACATCACCGACCGCAAGATGATATTCAGGCTGATAGAGGCAGCACACTACAAGATCAAAAGCGCCACCACCGACAACAGCCAGGCAAAGAACGCCCCAGGCGCCGACCGCACCATCTCGCTCATTGACAACTTTCTGGACACCATCCCCGCCACCGATGAGGAAGAGCCGAAGAAGAAGAAACGCAAGCCAACGGCTGCCGACGCAGCGATAGACTACGTGAGCTTCCTGCTCGACACCGAGAGCGAAGACGAAGAGAGCCCCGAGACTCCGCTGATGAAAGGACAGTCGCTCATAGACGACTTCATCAACAACGACAAGGGCAAGATAGAACTCAAGGAAGAACCTGAGTATGTGCCCGAAAGCAATGACACAAAAGACAGCGAAAATATGGTGGACGGAAGCTACTGCACCGAGACTTTGGCACGAATTTACATCCAACAAGGCCGTTTTGAGAAGGCTTTGGAAATAATTACGCGCTTAAATTTGATTTTTCCAAAAAAAAATGCTTACTTTGCAGACCAAATACGGTTCTTGGAGAAGCTGATACTGAACAGCAAGGCCAAAAAGCCATAAGATATAGAGCAAATAATAACAAAAAAAATAAACAACAAGATGATTTACACATTATTCGTAGTACTTATCGTACTGGTATCTATCCTGATGATTGGCATCGTGCTCATCCAGGAGTCTAAGGGAGGAGGTCTCTCTTCACAGTTCTCTTCTTCCAACCAATTCATGGGTGTTCGCAAGACTACCGACCTGGTAGAGAAAATCACATGGGGTCTGGCCGCCGTTATGGTTGTCATCAGCGTAATCTGCGCCCACACCGCTCCCAAGGCCATCACCGAGGAAAGCGTAATGGAGAAGGCAGCTACCCAGACAGAGACTACCAATCCTACCAACATGCCTGGCTTCGGCGCAACCCAGCCTACCAAGGGCAATACCCAGCAGGCTCCCGCAGCCCCCGCAGCCGAGAACAACAAGTAAGAGTTACCGACGGTACGCAATATGAGCCCGTTCTGCCCGACGCAGAGCGGGCTTTATTGTAGCCGTCCACGCCGACGGGCGCAAGAGAAGGCTCAGCCTCCAGGCTGCGCAGCCCCCGTGGAAGCAGAAAATACAAGGCGGCGCGAAAATAATGGGCAAAAAATTTGCAGGAAACAAATATTTCCATTACCTTTGCACTCGCTTAATGAGATTAAGCTCTAAATGGTGGCTGTAGTTCAGTTGGTTAGAGCGTCAGATTGTGGTTCTGAATGTCGTGGGTTCGAGTCCCATCTGCCACCCATAAGAAGCAGTTCTTCGGAACTGCTTTTTTTGTTTCCCCCAATCAGCCAAGCACGCAGCCGAGCACATCCCGCACGCAGCCGAGCACATCCCGCACGCAGCCGAGCACATCCCACGCACAGCCAAGCACATCCCACGCACAGCCAAGCACATCCCGTTTACATCCAAGCCCCCTACTCCGTCCCACCGCCATCGTCCCCGCAAGACGCGGAAGCACCCCTGCCCGTCTGGAGTACATCCCAGCGAAGCTGGAGGGTACCTTGGCGAAGCTGGAGGGCATCCCGGCAAAACTGGAGGGTACCTCCACGCAGCTGCTGACCACCTCGGGCGACGCGCATCGGACGATACGAGCTTTCGTATCGTCCGAAACTCGCATCCGTACCGTCCGATACGTACATCCGCGCCGTCCGATACGCGCCAGCAATGATGGTCACGGAGTCGCCGAACCGGCTCACAGCCAATGCCTTGTTGCCCGTTAACGACCACAGCACAACATCCGTGCAGCGCAGCCCTGACAACGGGCGCGATGACGCGGTCAGCGGCAGCCACATAACCACAATCCCCATCCATCCCGTTACGGGACAGATGGGGATTGCCGGCAATCGGAGAAGCAGACTACTTCATCTTCTTGTTCATAGCCTTCAAGGTGACCGAGATATTGGCCAGAACCCGCATAAAGCTCCAGCTAATCAGCGAGGAAGCCAGCACCATGACCGTGGTCACAAATCCGCTGGGACTGAATATCTTGTCGTCGATGTATTGGTACTCGGGATTTTGTACCCAGACAATGTTGAATAAGCTGATAATCGAGGCGATGATGCCACATACCAATACGATGTTGGCGATAATTACGAGCGTCGTCTCTGCACCATTGCCGGTATTCTCTTCTACGGGTGCTACAGCCTTGGCTGCCACTGGCTCTGCTACAGGCTGCACCTCAGGGTCTTTTTCATTTTCTTGCATGATTACTATTGTTTTTATTGTCGTTACTTTTGTTTATTCTTTAGGGCTGCGGTGCATGAACCTATTGTCGGCCCACAACAGCAGGACTATGACCGCCAGCGCCACAGCCACCTGAAGCAGGATGGCGCCCGGACGCTGATCGAAGAAGCGGTCGATGTGGCGGTAGACGTGGGCGAAGAACGACTCTGCCGTATTGGCTTCGCGGATGACATTGCGGTGGACGGTGATATTGAACAATATCTCGCCCATATTGTCGGCAAACCACATCTCGGGCAGATACTTCCTGCCCAGTCCGGCACGCAGCATGGCTATCTTCTGCCCATTGGTCATGGCGGGGCCGTAGCGTTCGAGCAGCGAGGTGACCACAGCCGTGTTGCGGCAGGAGTCCATGATGTCCAGCACGCGGCGGTCCAGATAGATGTCGTTGACCGAGACATAGAGGTCGCCCGAGTGGCGGGCCTCAAAGCTGAAGACACGGCCGCGGTCGTGGTTGCCCTGTATCATGCGACGGTGGTCGGCATCGCGGTCGCTGTCGTAGAGCAACGGTTCGTTGGAGGCACGTATCTGGTAGAGCAGCGAGCCAAAGACAGGCTCGACCGCCGTCCACTCCATACCCAGCAGCCGCCGGGTTTCACCCTTGTACATGCACAGCCGCGTGAGTTGGGCTGAGCGCATGTCCTGCTTGTCCTTGCCGGCGACATCATAGGACAGTCCGGGCATCACCATATCGAAAGGCAGCACACAGTTGTCCTTGGCACAATGGTAGAGGTCGGCCACGCGGCCATAGTAGGCACCCGACGCCGTGACCTCGACCCTGTCGCCCCGCACCACCTGTATGCCGGTGTTGGCCCAGCACTGCCCGGTGTTGTAGAGAAACACATTGCGCTCGCTGCCACAGGGTTGGGCCATGGTGATGGCTCCTTGCTCATTGATACGCTGCGAGGGGTCGAAGAAGAGCACGCCCCGGATGAAGAACGAGAGGATGACCAGCAGCAAGACGATGGCGAAGACCAGCGAGACAAAGAAGATGACAAAGTTGACGCGTGCCGACCTCACCTTGGACGGGCAGTCGGCGAGCCGCTTCACCCTCGCCCCAGACATGAGAGCTGCCGCCACAGCTGCGCCTCTATAGCAGAGCCACGGCAGGAGCATGAGCGTCTTCCACACCATGCGCACCACGAGCATGGTCACCGGCAGCCGGTCGGTGGGGCGGTAGTCTATGAATGGCTTGATGCCCAACACCTCGGCATCGGTCTGCGGGTCCGACGGCGTGGGGCGTCGGTCTGACAGCAACTCGGCAAGAAACGACCTGTCATTGATCACGTATCGCGCCAAGCCCGTGGTGGTGATGGCACTCGTGATGGTCTCAATAAGCGATTTGACATTCATTTTTGCTGCGTATTACGTTCGATGACTACAAGAAACGAACCCACATTGTCGGCAAACCAAGGGTCGCGGAACTTCTTCTCCTTATAATAATAGAGTTCGTTGTTGACGGGATAATTGGTCTTGTCGACCTCCTTGCCATTGTAATAATATCCCATACCATACGACCGGGCCTTGAGGACAGCGGCATCGGCCACGGTGCCGTCCTTGAGCTTGAGCGGCAAGGCTATGGTGTGGGTCTCCTTCATCGTGGCGTCCAGTCCGTGCTGCTCTACCGCCGCGATGACCCGGTCGAGAGAGGCGTCGGGGGTGGCAAGCGAGTCTCTCAGCGTCTTCATGCTGGCAAGATACATGCTTCGGATGACCGTATCTGTCATCACCACATCGTTGACTGCAAAGTGAAGCACGCCGTCGCAGGGCACCACATAGTCGACACGCTCCTTAGAGATGACAGAGATGGTGGTGTGCAGGCTGCCACGCTCCAGACCATCGAGATAGACATCATTGTCGGGATTCTTGTACCAGCCTATATCCTTCTTGCTGTGCTCGTAGGGGATGACCTGCATCAGCAGCACGCCGAAAGGCTCATCGGGCGCCAGTTTGTACTTGTCTCTGAAGTCATTGTGGCCTCCCTTGCGCTCAAAGCCCTCGGTGCCCACCCAGCCGAAGCCAGGCTGGCGGTCCTCGTTGGCTGCGTCGACCAGATAGTGTATGGCGGTATTGGCTGCACCCGATGCCCGGATGGATATACGCTCGTTCTTCTTGACCTCGATGCCCGAGTTGGCCCACAGTTCTGCCGTGTTGAACAGCCAGTATATCACCTCCTTGTCTTCGGTCTGCATGATGGTGGCGCCATAGGTATTGGTCTTGATGACATTGTAGGGATAGAAACTCTTGACCACCAGCACCACAAAGGCCAGACCTACAAACAGCACGATGACTATCACAAAGAGCGAGGCTATCACCTTCCACAGCGACCTCGGGCTCTCAAGGAGTTCGAAGAGGCGCTTGTGGCGCACGATATCTATGGTTATGGTCTTCTGGGCGTCGTCTGGCTGAGCTACAGGGTCAGTCTGTGGCGTCACTCTCTCATCGGCATTCACCTCTTTGGGTATTTCTGGAGACATAGCAGTAATAGGTTTTAATGTTAAGGATTAAGATAACATTGCAAAAATAAGCAAAAAAACGCTGCGAGTAGCCATTGTCGCCCACTTTTTTACTCCCAAGCATAAAAAAAGCATTACCCCGGCACACAATCCTGCCAACGTAATGCTATTGATGGAGTGGAGCTGGAGGGATTCGAACCCTCGTCCGCACAGTAAAACCATATGCTTTCTACACGCTTATTCCGGCCTTCGGTTTTCGTGCATTGGCAAGACCCGGACCACCAACCAATGCCTTATCCTCTAAGATTTCATCTCCGATGCGAGGCTTTCGAGAGACTATTTCCGACTGTACTGCACCGCTTGACCAAGGAGTTTCGGAAAAAGAGCCCTTGAGCGATGTCTCGTCCCGTCACCTGGTGGCGGGATAAAGCCAGTAATCTACTATGCTTCGATTAGGCAGCGAGAGCGTAATTGTTTTCGCCAATTAATTTGTCGATGACTCTGATTAAGGAGATAGCCAACGAGTCTCCGCGTGCTTACATACCATCTTAGCCGCCGTCAAATCCAGTCAACCCCAATGATATATGAGTTGCAAAGATAAGGGTTATTTGCGAAACCAACAAGAAAAAAGCGGAAAAAATCCATTTTCACGCCCAAAATGCGCTACTATGCGCTCGTCGATAGGGTAATGGCAGAGGCTGTCATAAGAGAAATGATGTCGCAAACAAACGCTTCAGACAAACGTCTGGCTTGAAGCATCAAGGCACACTCCTTATATCTATAAAGGCGACTATAATGACAACTCCCATGCTGGCCATGAAAGACAATACATCATCCGCATGAGCGATGGTAGTGTCAAAAAGGTCATAGTAAGATAAAAGGTCAATGGAAATGGAGGCACAGGCAGCCTCCATTTCCATTTTTATAACCGCCTATACCCTAACAAGATATACACAACGACGTGGTGGCAACCGCAACCGCCATGAAAGATGGCAAAAAAATAATTGGGCTATCATGCAACAAATCGGCAAAAAACGAGTTATTATATTATATAATGTAGGACAACCAACAAATGACTCAACAACAGGCTACAGACGGAATGGGCAAAATGGAACTCGCCATCAAGCGGACAGCCGACATCCTGTTCGCCATGGTGGGCATGGTGGTTCTCTCGCCCGTAATGCTGGCAGTGGCGCTGTCGATAAGACTACAACAGAATGGCCCCATCTTCTTTCGCCAGGTGCGCATAGGAAAAGGCGGCAAGCCCTTTGTGATATTCAAGTTTCGCACACTAAGCAGCGAAGCCGAGAACGAAGGGCCGCAGCTTATTGCCCAAGGCGACGAGCTGACATCGACAAGACTTGAGCGGTTTCTGCGCGGCCATCATCTCGACGAGCTGCCACAGTTGTGGAATGTGCTCAGAGGCGACATGTCGCTGGTAGGGCCACGTCCCGAGCGCAAATACTACATAGACAAGATTATGAAGCAGGATGCGCGCTACAGCCTCATTTACCTGATGCAGCCTGGACTCACGTCGGAAGCTACGCTCTACAACGGTTACACCGACACGATGGAGAAGATGCTGCGCCGACTGGACATGGACATCAGCTATCTGGAGCACCGCTCGCTCTGGCTCGACACCAAGATTATCATCAAGACAGCCCTAAGCATCGTGACGGGGAGAAGATTCTAAAAGAAATATGAAAAGATACGTTATATTACTCATCGCGCTCATGGCCTTTGCGGCCACCACATCGGCACAGTCGTCAATGACCGACGACCAGATAATGCAGTTTGTGGTAAAAGAGCACAATGCCGGCACATCGCAGGCACAGATAGTGACCAAGCTGATGCAGCGCGGCGTGAATATCACGCAGATACGCCGCGTGAGAGACAAGTATGAACGCCAGATACAGAATAAAGGTATGGGCGTAGTGGCCGACCAGGCAGTGGAAAAGGCGAACAGCCGTATGCGCACAGCCAACGGCGAGAAGAAGAAGGCTGCCCAGGCCAAAAGCCAGACCAGCACGCTGATACAGCAGGAAAACAATCTGCGCACAGAGATAGAAGACGACGAGCAGACGGCTGAGTTCCAGCGCGAACTGTCTGCCATACTGCCCACAGACACCATAGCCCTCTACCGGCAGTTGATGGCCGAGCGGAAGACGAAGAAAGTGTTCGGCCGCGACATCTTCAACAACAAGAAGCTCACCTTCGAGCCCAATATGAACATCGCCACCCCCGGCGACTACCGTCTGGGTCCGGGCGACGCCGTTATCATAGACATCTATGGTGCCTCGCAGAAGAGCAACCAATACACCGTATCGCCCGACGGCGATGTGACCATCGAAGGTTTCGGCCCCGTACAGGTAAGCGGTCTCACCGTGGCACAAGCCAATGCCCGACTGCGCCAGACACTGGGCAGCCGCTACCAGAGCTCGAAGGTGCGTCTCACCGTGGGGCAGACCAAGACCATCATGGTCAACGTGATGGGCGAGGTGCGCATGCCAGGCACCTACACCCTGTCGGCCTTCTCCACCGTGTTCAATGCACTCTACATGGCAGGCGGCCCCAACGACATAGGTACGCTGCGCGACATCAAGATATTCCGTGCAAACCGCCTCATCGCCCATGTCGATGTCTATGACTACATACTCAACGGCAAGGCCAGCAACATCCACCTCACCGACAACGACGTCATCGTGGTGGGGCCCTACGACTGTCTGGTCAACATCACCGGCAAGGTGAAACGCCCCATGTACTATGAGATGAAGAAGAGCGAGAGCGTGGGCACCCTGCTCAAATATGCCGGCTCGTTTACCGGCGACGCCTATACCCGCTCGGTGCGTCTGATACGCAAGACCGGCCGCGAATACTCGGTCTACAACGTGGGCGAATTTGACATGAACTCCTTCCACATCGCCGATGGCGACTCTATCACCGTCGACTCTATCCTGAACCGCTATGAAAACATGGTCGAGGTCAAGGGAGCCGTGTTCCGCCCCGGCAAATACCAGGTGGGCGGCGACATAACCAGTGTTCGCTCGCTCATAGAGCATGCCGAGGGCTGCACCGAGCAGGCATTTACGGCCCATGCCGTGATGCACCGTATGAAGGCCGACCGTACCCTGGAGGTAATACCCGTAGATATAGACGGCATCATGCAGGGCCGCGTGGCCGATGTGCCCTTGCAGAAGAACGACGTGCTCTTCGTGCCCACCAAGCAGGCCCTGATGGAGCAGCAGACCCTCACCATACATGGCGAGGTACACTATCCGGGTATATATCAGTATGCGGCCAACGAGACCATCGAAGACCTGATACTGCAGGCCGGCGGGCTCAATGACCAGGCATCTATGGTCAAGGTAGACGTGGCTCGCCGCATACGCGACCCTAAGGCGCTGACCACCGACAGCATCATCTCGCAGACCTATACGCTGGCCCTCAAGGACGGGTTCGTCATCGACGGTCAGCCCGGCTTCCGCCTCATGCCTTATGATGAGGTCTACGTGCGCCGCAGCCCCGGGTTTACCACTCCGCAGAACGTGTACGTAGAGGGGCAGGTGATGTTTGCCGGCACTTACACGCTAGCCCGCAAGAACGAGCGTATCAGCGACGTGATACGCAAGGCCGGTGGTGTTACCGACTTGGCCTACGTGTCGGGCGCGCGCCTGTTGCGCCGTACCAGCGAGGCCGAGCGCGCCAAGATGCGGGCCGTGACACGCATACTGGCTGCCCAGGGAGCCAACAGCGACTCTATCAACGTGGCCCTGCTACAGTTGGCCGACACCTATCCCGTGGGTATCGAACTGGGTGAGGCCTTGAAGCATCCCGGAGGCGACGCCGACCTGGTACTGCGCGAGGGCGACCAGCTCATAATACCCGAGTACAACGGTACGGTCAAGATTAGCGGCGACGTGATGTTCCCCAACACCGTGGCCTACGAGAAGGGCAAGCGGTTCAGCTACTACATAGACCAGGCCGGTGGCTTCGGCCAGCGTGCCAAGAAAAGCCGCACCATCATCGTCTACATGAACGGTACAGTGGGCCGTGTGGCCCACAACGCCAAGGTTCGCCCCGGTTGTGAGATAGTAGTTCCCAGTAAGCCCCGGCGCAATCCGGCCGCCATAGGTCAGTGGCTGGGCATAGGCTCATCGGTAGCCTCGCTGGCCACCATGATAGCCTCGCTGGCCAATCTGCTGAAGTAATTTTGAATCATTATGAATACTAAAAATAATCAGATAGATATACTGGCTGTGGCCAGACGTGTAAAGAGCAGCAAGATACTATTCTTGAAAGTAACGGTTCTTACTTTTATAGTGGCATGCCTTATCATTTTTCCAGTGCCTCGTTACTATAATAGTAGTGTGGTGTTAGCACCAGAGATGGGGGATATAATGGGGAAGAATAGTTTGTCATCTATAGCCTCGTCTTTTGGGTTCAATCTGGGTAGCTCGTCTACAGGCGATGCCATTTATCCAGAGTTGTATCCCGATTTGATGAATACAAATGATTTCGCAATCAACCTGTCTAAGTGTCATGTTAAAAGCAGTGACGGTACTATTAATACTACCTATTATGATTATCTGCTAAAATATCAAAAGCAGTATATATTAGGGGTACCTTTTAAATGGTTACTTGAATTGCCTGGAAAATTCAAGAAGAAAACAGCGGCTAAGGTGGGTACAGACATTAATATATTTCAGCTAACGGAGGAACAGGAGAATATTCTTGGGCTTATCCGTAAGTCTGTTACTTGTAGCTTGGATCCTAAAACAGGTGTTATCTATATTTCAGTGGAAGATCAAGACCCTTTGATTGCTGCGACTATAGCTGATAAGGCTATGAAAGAACTGCAAAGTACGATTACTCGTTATCGTACCAATAAGGCTCGTATAGACTATGAGTATTATAAGAAACTTACGGCAGAGGCTAAGTATCAGTATGAGCGGGCGCGCCAGCTTTATGGCGGCTATGCTGATGCCAACATGGATGTCGTATTGGAAAGCTATAAGGCTAAGCAGAATGACTTGGAGAATGATATGCAACTCAAATTTAATACATATAGCGCATTAAATACTCAATTACAACAGGCATTAGCTAAGGTGCAAGAGAATACTCCGGCTTTTACTACTATAAAAGAAGCGTCGGTTCCAATATTGCCAGCCGGACCTAAGCGCATGGTTTTTGTATTCTTTATGGTTATAACGGCTTGGATGGTTACAATACTATTTGTTTGTAGGGATTTATTAAAAACGTTATTCACCAAGGGAGTATAAAAGTCTTTTCCCATAATGATGGCGGTAATTAAGTCTTTAAGGAATATAGGAAATAATAAGGGCCAGCTCTTAAAAGATTCTTTTTGGGCTGTGTTTGGTAATGCTATCGGTAAGGGCTTGTTGCTGCTGGCAGGAATTGCTGTGGCCCGTTTCTTGGGGCGTGACAGCTATGGAGAATATGGACTGATAAGAAATACAATTCTCACGATAGGAATTTTTTCTACTTTTGGTATTGGCTATACTGCGACAAAATTCATTTCGCAGGGTATGGCTAAGTTTCCAGACCGTATATTCCTCATTTATCATATTCTGATAAAGATAACTCTTATAGCAAGCATCGTTATAAGTGCTCTTATTTTTACATTTGCCAGACAGTTAGCTGTATTTTTAGAAAATGCCCCTTTGGCAACAGCCATTAGAATGTGTGCCATTATTATAGTGTTTAATGCTTTGACATTTACTCAAAATGCCATCTTATGTGGATTTAAAGAGTTTAAGAAAGTCGCAATTAATAATGGATGGAGTGGTATCGTTACTTTTGTGAGTAGTGCTTCTTTAGCTTATTGGTATGGCTTTGATGGCGCTTTGTATGCCTTGCTTATATCTCAGCTATTTAATAGCATTATTAATTATATCTCTATTCGCAGTATTACTACAAAAATTAATAAAGTAGTAATTCCTGTACAGGAAAAAAAGAAAATACAAAAAGAAATCATAATATTCTCTTTTCCAATAGCACTCCATGAGAGTTTGTATTTTGTTATTACTTGGTTCTTTAATTTCGTAATTATAAAATTCGCAGACTATGGCCAACTGGGATTATACAATGCAGCTTGCCAGTGGACTGTTGTTATACTATATATACCTTCGGTATTACGAAATGTAACCCTGTCCTATCTTACTTCGACCGCAAATGTATCAACTGAGCAGGAAATTCTTAAAATGATGATTTTAAGTAATTTTGCTACTTCGAGCGTAATGTGCCTAATAATAATGCTTCTTAGTGGATACATAGAGGGCTTTTATGGAGTATCATTTGTGGGGCTAAGGGTAGTTTTATGTACATTATCTCTTAGCACTATATTTGATTGTGTCGGTTCGGTATATGAGCAAGGACTTATATCAAAAGCTAAAAATTGGAGCCTGTTAAGTGTAAATTCTATCAAGAATATAGGAACTATAATATTGGCGATAGTACTTATACATAATATGGCCATAACAGGGGCACTTGGCTTGTCTATTTCGCGAGTGGCATTTAGCTGTATGGTAGTGCCTGCACTCGTATATTGTTACAATAATAAAAATATAAGGAAATAGATAGGCCATGGTAATACTTATAGCTCTTATATATTATTTTAGCCCACTCATGGGCATAGTGTCGTTATTCTGGATACTATACAATAGTAGGGGGAGGATTACTTGGGGGCATATCCGTACCTTGGGTATCCTTATATCTTTGTTTCTGGGCTTGATTAATACGACAAAAGAGTTAACAGGCGATTTTCTTGCTTATAAGGAAATATATGAGAGTGCTTTGGACTATTCATATATTGGTTATCTCATAGAAAATAAGAAAGAGCCGATATATTTTACATTCTCATGGCTGTTTAGTAGATTAACCCATGCTAATTGGGCTGTTTTTGTTACATTCTTTACAACTGTAAGTTATGCAGTGCTTTACGAGGCGATTATAGTTACGGCTAAAAATATAAGTGCATCTAAAAAAGATGTTGTAACGGCTATTGCGTTTACAGCTTTGTTTTTTCAGACATTTGCTATGAATGGCAATATGGTACGTCAGAGCATATCCCAGTCATTCGCCCTGTTATTCCTGGTTTACCTTTTTTACGAGAAGAAGAAAAAATGGATGCTGGCTGTTTTGTCTGTTGGAGTACATAGCGCTTCTATCCCAGTTATAGGAATGGGTGTAATTCCTTTTATACGAGAAAGACTATCACCCAAGAGAATCTTATTATTAGGGTTAACCATTATAGTATTAGCAGTTTTGTTTATGTCTTTATCAGGCTTGTTTTCAAAGATAATATTTGTTGGCTATATTTTTATGCGCCTCAATGATACAAAGCAACTGACTGGCACAGATAGCTGGCAAACAGATGTAGGTTTGAATGCTCAGTTCTACATCCTCACTGTTCTTATTATAGTACAGGCTATATACATTTACATTAAAAAGCAACAAGATACAATTACCAAAGAATCTTTTGGAATTGTTAATGTTGTTGTTATATTGATGGTATTTCTCTTAATATTAAATTTTGGTCAAGCATATTTCCTTTGTATGCGTTATCAGTTCTTTATTTATACGTTTCAAAGTGTTCTTTTGCTGATATTCCTTAATAAGTGTAGTTTCAAATACAAAGCAGCATGTGAAGGTGTTCTTTGTATCGCCTTGGTTCCATATTTCTGTTACTATTATAGTTTTGGAGTATTCAAATATACGGATATTATAAATGTTATAACTTATCCGTCATTATTGTATTTTTGGAAATGAAAAAGAAGATACTTGTCTTTCACCCTGTAATAGCCCCATATCGTGTCGATTTGTTTAACGAGTTGGCAACACATTATGATGCGACTATTTGCTTGTTTTGGCGAAATCTGAAAAACCAAACATTTGATTATGCTAAGATAGAAGAGCAGTTTGTTTTCACTCCCCACTATATAGTAAAAGAAGAGGTCGGGATTATAAAATGGATAAAGATGTTATGGGCCCAGCTATCTCTTTCTGCCTTAGATGTCGTATTGACCAATGAGTATGGAGTGCCTACGATAGTGGCATTAATCCACCGAATGATACTAAGAAAAAGGTACAAAATAGTAAGTATGGTAGACGATAGCTATAACATGGTAGCTAAGGGAAATCACTTTACCTGGAAGCACGAGAAGGCAATAAGCATTATAGCCCCAATGTTAGACGGGCTGATTTGTGTGGAGCCAAAAGTGTGTCTATGGTATCAGGAGAAATATACTAAAGCAATATATTTTCCTATTATCAGGGATGATGAATTGTATAGAGATAAACTTAGGAGCTCTCTGAATATTAGCGAAGGGTATATAAGTCGTTACCATCTTTTGAATAAAAAAGTTCTATTGTTTGTTGGACGTTTGGTCGCGATTAAGAATATAGACTTTATCATTCGATGTTTCAAAAAAGCTCGTATTGAAAACTTGTATTTGGTTATAGTTGGTTCTGGTCCTGAATATAATGAGTTAGTACGAATAGCTGATAATCAAGAAAATATTATATTTACAGGACGGCTTGAAGGAGAAAGACTTTACGCATGGTATAATATAGCTAATGTGTTTACATTGCCAAGTCTACAAGAAGCATTTGGCGCTGTTACGAATGAGGCTCTTGTCGCAGGATGTAAGGTGCTTATAAGCCAAGATGCAGGGAGTAATTGCCTGGTAACAGAGGGAGTTAATGGCTTTGTAATAGACCCTGTAGACGAAGAATTGTATATTAAACGACTTAGGCTAATTACAAATAATACAGAAAAAATACAGTTCCCACTTAGATTAAGAGAGTCTTTAATGCAAGAGAACTTCAAGGAATGTCTACGGCAATTAGTTGACAGCTTGGATAGAATGATATTATAAATAGAAATTATTTAGTAGTGTTATGTGGAAACTCTGGCAGGGCGCAGACGTGTGACGGTGGAAATATCTTTGGCTGGCAGGGTATCACAAAGTCTCTTCCGAAACGTATTAAATAGTGTTTTTTTGTTGGTGATGTGTTGTTTTGAGGCTTTTTCGGCTTCTCTTTCGATTTTTTGTAGTATTTTTGCTTTGCAAAGAGTGCTTTATGGCTGTGGAAAGATTAAATATTCAACCAGAACTGCTTCGTTGGGTTATACAACGGGCTGGTGTTAGTGAGGAAAAAGCGATAGAGTCTTTTCCTTTGCTTAGTAGTTGGCTGGCTCTTGAGAAATTGCCAACTTTAAGTCAGTTAAAGACTTTTGCGGAGAAGTTCTATGTTCCGTTGGGGTATCTATTTATGAATAATTTGCCCATAGAGAACATTCCATTCCCCATGTTTCGAGGTGAAGCAGGCCAGCAGGAGCATTTTGATTTGAATGTGTATGACACGGTTATGAACATTCAGGCACGGCAGGAATGGCTGGAAGAATATCTGGAAGAAAACGAAATAGAAACCTGTGATTTCGTAGGCTCTGTCGATGCTCGTTCTTCAAGTATAAGTGAAGTCGTTAGTCGGCTCAGAACCATATTGAATATTGATAGTAGATGGGCCTTTAGCTTGGCGACATCAGATGCTGCCGTAAGTCTTCTTGGGCAGAAGCTGGAGGATGTCGGTGTTTTCCTTGCTTATAATGGTGTGGTTGGTAACAATACGCATAGGCCTTTAAAAGTAAGTGAATGTCGAGGTTTTGCTTTAGTAAATAAAAAGGCGCCATACATTTTTATTAATAGCGCAGACAGCAAGACTGCGCAACTCTTCACGCTTATACACGAAGCTGCCCACCTTATGCTTGGTGTGAGCGCAGGCCATGCTGGAAGTGAGGTCTTATATCATGAAGCTACCGAAAACTATTGTGATAGTGTGGCTGCCGAGTTCTTGGTTCCAGCATCAGTATTGCGTGATATTTGGACAGATGACACGAAATCGGCATCACGGCGCTTTAAGGTTAGCGAGTTGGTTGTTGCTCGGCGTGCTCATGATTTAGGTCTCATGTCTAATGCTGATTATAGAAGTTTCTGGTTAATGTATAGTCTGCGTCCAATGCAAGTCAAAAAGCGCTCTTCAGGGGGAAGTTTTTATTCGACAAGTGTAAAAAGAGTGGGACGTAGTTTCGCTATTCATGTAAGAAACGCAGTCAACAACAAACAACTGAGTTATACTGAGGCGTATCGTTTAACTGGATTATACGGAAAGGCGTACGATAATTTTATGACCAATAATATTTAGCAGACATGGAGTATTTATTCGACACTAATATATTTGTAGAATCCAAGAAAAATTTGCCAATGGATGTCTGGCCTACGTTTTGGACCAAAATGGTAGAGCTCATTAGCTCTGGTAACATTTATTCTATAGACATGGTAAAAGACGAAATCGACCGGGGCGGAGATGAACTTACTGATTGGATTCATAATAATGCACCGCGTGGTTTTTTCTTGACGCAGGATATGGCGGTAATGGCCAAACTGGTAGAAACTATTGCTTGGGCCCAAAATTGCGCGGTTCATTTTTCTCAATCCGCGATAGTCGATTATGTAAAGGTTGCAGACTCGTACCTTGTGGCGACGGCTGCCGCAAGGGACATGGTTCTTGTTACATACGAGAAAAGCAATCCCCAGCGGCGAAATCGTGTGATGATACCAGATGCGTGTAATGCTATAGGTGTAAGAACGTGCGATTTGAATACTGCCCTGAGGGAACTTGGCATCTTTATATAACACTGATACCCTGTTACTGATTTCAGTTAGTGATGGGCATTAATTACTTAAAAACGTTGTCGTAGTTAATTTAGTTTGTTTAGCCAACGGTTTAAATAGAGAAGATATGAAAAAATCTGTATTGTTTGTATTGCATCTTCCACCGCCTATACACGGAGCTGCAATGATGGGAAAATATATACACGATAGCAACTTGGTCAATCGCTCTTTTAGTTGCCATTATATTAATTTGACCACTGCCAGCGCCATTCAGGATATTGGTAAGTGTAGTGTGGCGAAACTATGGCACTTTTGCAAACTGCTTCTCCGTATTGTTAGTGATATTAGGCATTATAGCCCTGAACTGGTCTATGTAACACCTAATGCTAAAGGTATGGGCTTCTATAAGGATTTTATAGTGGTACAGCTTATCAAGAGAATGGGCTGTAGGGTGATAGCTCATTACCATAATACCGGTGTGGCTTTACGTCAAGATTGCTTTTGGGACAATTTGTTGTATCGGAAGTTCTTCAAAAATATAAAGGTCATTCTGTTGGCAGATGTACTGTATCAAGATATGAGCAGATATGTATCTTGTAAGGATGTATATATATGTCCTAATGGGATTCCAGAAATGGGCTTGGCTCCAAAGAACATGGCCCAGGACAGGCTGGTACCTCATCTACTTTTTCTGTCTAATCTGTTAGAGGCAAAAGGCGTCTTTGTGCTGCTCGATGCCTTGAAGATATTAAAAGATAAGGGCTTCTCTTTTAGCTGTAGTTATGTTGGCGGCGAGACGAATGATGTAGATAAAGACAGATTTAATCAGGAACTGTTAAGTCGTGGTCTGAAAGATTGTGTTAGATACAATGGAAGCAAGTTTGGAGAAGCGAAGCTGCAAGAATATGCTAATGCGGATATTTTTGTGTTCCCCTCGCTGAATGAGGCGTTTCCCTTGGTGTTATTAGAGGCCATGCAGTTTCATCTGCCGGTAGTGGCTTCTAATGTCGGGGGAGTGATAGATATAGTAAAAGATGGAGAAACTGGTTTTATAGTTCCACCTGGCAATTCCTTTGCTTTATCAGAAAAAATAGCAGTTCTTTTGAAAGATACCCAGTTAAGGGAAAAAATGGCAAAATGTGGCTACGACAGATTTAGAGAACATTTTACCCTCGCTCATTTTGAACATCAAATAGTGCAAATACTGCAAAAGCAATTTCTTTAATGAACACCTACTTCAACATAAGATACGAATTTGACAGGGCGGCGGTTCATGGCGCCATAGCACGGCAGATAGCCAGTGGGCAGGCCGACTATATCTGTGTGGCCGACGGTGTGATACTCAACACGGTTAACCGCGATGAGGCTTATCGCCGTGTGGTCGACGGTGGCATGTTCGCCATCTGCGACAGCAGCTATGTGCCGCTCTACCTGCGCCTACTCTATGGCCGGCGCTATAGTCAGTACTGTGGCAGTGACATCTTCCGCGACATAGTGAGCCAGCGACGCTATCGCATGGCTTTCCTCGGTACCAACCAGGCAACCCTCGATGCTCTGCGCGAGCAACTTGGCCGACTTAATCCGGATGTTGGGCAGATGCTGTTCTATGAGTTGCCATTCTGCGCAGTCGACGATTTTGACTACCCGGCCATCGCCCGTATGCTCGCAGCCGACGGGGCTGATATAGTGTGGGTGGCCTTAGGCGCGCCCAAGCAAGAGATATTTATGTCGAAGCTCAAACCACACCTGGAGCATGGCGTGATGATAGCCGTAGGAGCCGCGTTCAAGTTTTTCAGCGGTCAGGGCGAACGGCGCGCTCCCCAGTGGATGTTGCGCCACCATCTTGAGTTTGTCTACCGCATCTTCAGCCAGCCGCGCAAGCAGCTATGGCGCTGCACTCTGATAGTGGCCACCCTGCCATCGCTGCTCTTTCACGAGTGGTGCAGGAAAAAAGTGAAGCAGCGAGGGCAATAAAAAGCGCCATTCAGGGTTATATCAATAGTAACATATACAGACAACTACAAGATGACTATCGATATAATTCTGGATTTAGGCACTTTTCTGATAAGTGTACTCTGCGGATTTGTATTCATACCGCTTACGCTCAACTTCTGCAAGACCAAGGGGCTATACGATATTCCCAACCAGCGCAAGTTACACCATAAACTTATACCCAGGCTCGGTGGCATCACCTTTATACCCAGCATGGTGATAGCAGCTCTCATTGCTATCTTTACGTTGGACAATGACCCCGCGCTGCAGCAGCGGGTGCCGCTCAACCTATGGTCTATCCTCTTCTTCTTCAGTCTGGCCATCATATATGTTGTCGGCATCATCGACGACCTGGTGGGCCTGGGAGCTAAGGTTAAGTTTGCCGCCCAGGTGGCCGCTGCGGTGCTGATGCCTGTAGCCGGCCTGTCGGTCAATAACCTGTATGGCTTCTGCGGCATATACGATATACCTTTATATATAGGCATACCGCTCACCGTGTTTGTCATCGTGTTTATCAGCAATGCCATCAACCTGATAGACGGTATCGACGGCCTGGCTGCGGGGCTTTCCTTTATAGCCCTGATAGGCTTTTTCTACGGCTATGCCCATCAGGGGCTCAACTCTTACTGCATTATCATCTCCGGACTGGCCGGAGTGCTGATACCGTATCTGTATTTTAACATATTAGGCAAGGCCGAGAAGAACCGCAAGATATTCATGGGCGACAGCGGAAGCCTCACCTTGGGCTTTATCTTGGGCTTCCTGTTTGTCAAGTTTACCATGGTCAATGGCGAGGCCATGCCCTACAATCCCCAGCGTATGTTGTTGGCTTACTCGCTGCTCATTGTACCCGTATTCGATGTGGTGCGTGTCATCCTGCACCGCTTGCACTACCATGCGCCCCTCTTCAAGGCCGACAAGAGCCACATACACCACAAGCTGATGCGCGCTGGATGTACCATGCACCAGGCGCTGGCCGTTATCATCACCATCTCATTGGCCTACCTGGCTCTCAACTTTGCCCTCTATTCCCTGATGGGCATCACGGCCATCATTGTGACCGACGTGGCGCTCTACACCCTCTTTAACATAGCACTTAACAGTAAGATAAAGACGGTTAACGCATAGGCCGACTGCCGATGACGGCGGCCTGTGCCCCCTATACATTAATAAAGGCGACCCGTATAGGCCGCCTTTATCAGTATAGCTATGTCAGAGGTCAGAATTTCTTGAAATACAACCGCAGCTTATCGGTCGAAAGGATGAGGCGCGAACTGCTGAGCTGGTCCTTATGAAAATGTTCTTCCAGGCTGTTCACGCCATAACGCCTCAAGTCCTTTACATCGGTGATGGGAATGTCGCCATCGTCATTGCCACTCTGGTGGCCACCGTTAGAGTGGGGCTGCGACAGGACAAGGCTGTCGGCAGTCTGGCGAAATCTGAAGAAATAGCCCGTGTAGGGGTCTTCGGTGTTGCGTACATGCAGCAGTTTGCCCTGTACGGCCCAGAAGTAGTACTCCTGGCTCATGTCGAGCACACCTCCTGTCTGCAGGGTGTCTACGCGCTCCAGGTGCCAGAAACCGTCCAACTTGCCGTTGCTGCTATGTTCCAGTTCGCACGAGGTGGCCAGCAGGGCAGCGCCCACTATGGCCAGCATACTATATATAATAGGTGTTCTCATTGTCATTTCTTGTTGTTCAGTTTGAGCAGACCGCTCTTGCTGAGGGTTATCTGCAAGCCCGCGTTGTGACCTAATATGGCGCCAAAGTCCATGGCATAGGCACCGCGCAGCTGCCAGCCATGGCGCAGGTGGCAGTTGGCCTCGACCAGGAAACTCACGTTGTGGTGCTTGCTCAGATAGGGATTGTCGTAGGTGCCCAGACCGTCCTGGTAGGTGGCCAGCACCCGATAACCGATACGTGGGGTCAGACAGCCGTCCACTCCTAAGTGGAAAGCCATAAAGCGGTTGTTCTCTACATAGATGCGGCCGTTCTCGTTGTAGATAGGCGAGCGGTACAGAGGGTTGCCCATTACCTGTCCCCAGTGTTGCCATCCCAGGAAAGTGCCATGGTTGTAGTAGTCATCGTAGCCTGCTATGTGGTCAGGTATATTCATGGTGTGGTCATGGTAGATGGGGCCACTCTGATACTTGGTGTACAGATACTCCAGCACTATGTTGCGCAGCCAGTGGCCATACTTCAGGTTAAGTTCGGCCCCGAGCATAATATCCTTCAGTTCGTACATAAAGAAACGCCAGTCTTTCTTCACCATATACTCTTGGCCCGATCCGTAGCCGTCGTAGTCGATGAACAGCATGCCCGAGTGATCCTCGAAGAAGTGGTCGGCATAGATGCCCAGTCGCCAGGTGTCGGTGTTATAGTTAGCGCGCATCACCCAGCTGCCCAGTTGGTTGCCCTCAACGTTGGCATATTTGCCCTCGCCCACGTCACCGCCGCCTGGCAGAAAGGCGTTCCAGAAGGACCGCAGCCCCCTTTTGCTTTTTTTTATCGTCACCGAGCCGTCGCCCTGCTGCTCATAGGATGTGCCGCCAAACTGGGTAGCCATCTCGAGGCCTATTTCGAGCGACAGGGGATAGATGTCTTCGTCCTTGCCGATACGTAGGTAACCAGCCTTGCTGTGGTAGAGCATCCCGTCGGTATAGGGCTTCTGCCTGTGGGTAAAGTCGTGCTGCCAGCGCTCGTCGGTCATGGCGCCATAGGCTATGTGTCCCTTTAGCTGTAGCCATCCATGGGCGAAGGGCAGCGTCCAGTACTCGGGCAGCGCCAGCCGCACCTGTGGCACGGGGCGCGCATTGATGCCCAGCGTCTGCGAACCACTGCTGAGCCGGTTGTTCTTGAGTTCCATGCCATACTCTTTGCTGCCCACGGTGAGCACACCATGCAGCCAGCGCACCTCGGCGTAAGCCTGCTGCACGATGGGGTTGGTGCCATAATTGACACCACCCACGAGGTCGAGGCCATAGCCCACACCCCAGCGGCGGGCAGAGTCTGCCTGCAACGGGCGCACCACGCTGGCACGCAGATAGCCATTGCCGCGGTCCAGCGTGCTCAGACCATAACGGTTGGCATTGAGCCATAGCGGAGTCTTGCCCTTGGCATAGCCGCCCTGCATTTCCACCTGCCAGGAGGCATCGCGAGAGAGGTCAAGACGACCTGCCTCGGCGCCGTCCTGCCAGACATACTGGGCATGGGCAGCCACAGGCAGCATCAGCGCCACTATAAGTCTTAGTATCTTCATCTGTGGATATTTTTTCACCTTATTATATATATAACGCACAGACCCGACATTTATTATAACCAACCCGAAAAAAGCCCATCTCCTCTCCCGCCCTGCTCCAGTCATCCCTGCGCCAGCCGCAGCCCCCTCGGGGATAACGATACGGCATTGTAGGGATTTTCCTCCCCCTCTTTAGGGAAAAACCCTTTGTCACCTTGCTTTTTCTTTGTTTCTTTGCACCAGATAAAGTAAACAACTAAATCCTTACGATTATGAAAAAGTATATATTTACCCTGATGGCAATGATGACAATGGTCGTTTCAGCCAGCGCAATGAGTTACAGTCAGGCACGCGAGCAGGCTCTGTTCCTGACAGACAAGATGGCTTACGAGCTCAATCTCAACGACGCTCAGTATGAGGCTGCCTACGAGATAAACCTTGACTATCTGATGGGTATCAATACTTATGACGACCTCTACGGAGTCTATTGGACCCGTCGCAATATGGACCTGAGTTACATACTCCTCGACTGGCAGTACCGGGCTTTCTGCGCCGCCCACTACTTCTACCGCCCGCTCAGTTGGGACGGTTACTACTGGCACTTCGGCATCTACGCCCGCTACCCCCACCGTGACTATTACTACTTCGGTTGTCCCCACTTTGTCACCGTATATCGCGGCGGACACAGCTGGCACAACAACGGCAACCGCAGCTGGTATCGCGGACGCAGTTTTGCCGGACACATCAACCGTGACAACGGCAGGAGCTTCGGTATGCGCGACAGATTTGACCGCGGCGAATTCGGCAACGGCACTCGTTCCTTTGGCGGACGCAACAACAATTCTTCCAACATAAATCGTGAGAATGCCAACCGCAGCTTTGGCGGACGTGCCAACCAGCAGTCTGCCGGCGCTTCCAGCAGCAACCGCTCGTTTGGCAGCCGTGCCTCGCAGCAGAGCGACCCGATGTACAACCGCAACAGCAGCAGCTCTTCGTTTGGCGGACGAGCCAACCGGCAGTCTTCGGGCGTGAGTGGCAGCAACCGTACATTCGGCAGCCGAGCCGACGGAGGCGTGCGCAGCTCGACCCGCACCACCGTTGAGCGCCGCTCCAGCGACTACAGCTCGCCCTCGTTCGGCGGACGCGCCAATAGCCAGCCCAGCCGCACTTTCTCTCCATCCACCTCGCAGCCCTCTCGCTCTTCGGGCAGCAGCTTCGGCGGACGCTCGGGCGGCAGCAGCAACAGCAGCTCATTCGGCGGTGGCAACCGCGGTGGCGGCAGCAGTCGTGCAGGAGGCTCCTTTGGCGGCAGCCACTCTTCAAGCAGCCGTTCTGGCGGTGGTTCATTCGGCGGTGGCCACAGATAATGACTTAGCGTTATTAGTAAAATAAGCCACTCTCTCCCCTGGGGTCAACACGGCACACGATGTCAGCCCCAGCGGGAGAGAGTTTTTGTTGGTGCCCACGCCGACCATCCGCAAGTTCGTGGAGAGGCCCTTCAGGACAATTGCAAGGCATGAAATGGTGATTTCAGTGTCTGCAACGATAATATCCAAGCGTGAAATCACCGTTTCAAACCCTGAAATCATCTTTAACGGCATCACTGGCGAGATGACATCCGACGCAGAAGGGATGAAATTCACCACCGAAAAGATGACATCCGACGCAGAAGGGATGACATTCACCACCGGAAAGATGACATCTGAAATGAGCGAGATGATGTCCGTCACCAGAGAGATAAAAACAGACGCAGAAGAGACGACGCCAACCTTCGCCGCCGTCACGACCGTCACCGCAAGCCAAACAATAATAATTGCTAAAACTTATTAAGGTTTTATTAAATCAGACGCCATCGCCCTGGCGGCGTTCGTGATTGTGGCGGGATTATTGTATATTTGTATTCCACTAATCTGTGTTTGATTCATGACCATAACTATAATTGTTCTGATTGTAACTATAGCCATGTTTGTCTGGGGACGCGTACGTGGCGATGTCGTAGCCCTGTCGGCCCTGATGGTACTTACCGCTACCGGAGTTCTTAACACCAGCGAAGCATTAAGCGGTTTTTCTTCTCCCATAGTCATTATGATGGCCGGCCTCTTCGTCGTGGGCGGCGCCATCCTGCAGACGGGTCTTGCCCAGTCGGCAGGCAACAGCATATCGCGCATGGCCAAGGGCAACGAGACGCGCGCCTTCATCTATGTGGTCCTCGCCACCTCGTTCATCGGCGCCTTTGTGAGCAACACCGGCACCGTGGCCATCATGATGCCCATCATCATGAGCATGGCAGCCAGTTCGGGCATACGCTCTTCGCGTCTGCTCATGCCGGTGGCCTTTGCGGGCAGCCTCGGCGGCATGCTCACCCTGATAGGTACGCCTCCCAACCTCGTAATCAGCGAGACCCTCGAAGAGCATGGCTTCGCACCGCTCGGATTCTTCACCTTCCTCCCCATCGGTCTGATAGTGATAGCCTTGGGCATAGCCGTGCTGCTGCCCATGAGTCTGCTGCTCATCAAGAAGAAGGGCAAGCACCACAAGGGAACTGCCGGCAAGACGCTCAACGACCTCGCCGAGCAGTACCAGCTGCACGACAACCTGTACAAGTTGCGTGTGGGCTACAAGAACAATGGGCTCGCAGGCATGTGTGTGCAGCAGCTCGACCTGCAGAACCGGTATGGACTCACCATACTCGAGATACGCAACGAGAAGAAGAAGGCTCTCGGCATGGACATACGCCAGAGTATGGCGTGGGCAGACACCATCATCGCCCAGGGCGACATACTCTACCTCTATGGCGACAAGGATGCCATGGAGCGGTTTGCCAGCGACTATCACCTGATAAGGATGAAGACCACCCGACTGGACTTCTACGACATCGGCATCTCCGAAATCATCGTTCTGCCCACCTCGCGGCTCACCGGAGTGCGCATACGCGACTCCCGACTGCGCGAAGACTATTCGGTAAACATCCTCAGCATACGCCGCGATGAAAACTATATCAAGGAAGAGCTGAGCGACCACCGTCTGCGCAATGGCGACATACTGCTCGTGCAAGGCCAGTGGGACAAGATTATGCAGATGAACCACGAGAACGAGAACTGGGTGGTGCTGGGACGCCCCGACAAGCAGATGGAGAAGGTGTCGCTCGACTTCAAGGCACCCGTGGCGGCAGCCATCATGCTGCTGATGATACTGGTCATGGTGTTCGACTTCATCCCCGTGAGCCCCGTCATCGCCGTGGTCATGGCCGGACTGCTCATGGTCTTCTCGGGCTGTTTCCGCAGCGTCGACGCCGCCTATAAGACCATCAACTGGGAGAGCATCATCCTGATAGCCGCCATGATGCCCATGTCGATAGCCCTGGAGAAGACGGGCGTGTCGAGTATCGTGTCAGAAAATCTGGTGAGCAGCCTGGGCGCCATCGGGCCTTACGCCCTGCTGGCAGGCATCTACTTCACCACATCGCTCATGACCATGTTTATCAGCAATACCGCCACGGCGGTGCTCATGGCACCCATAGCCATGGCTGCCGCTACCCAGACCGGCGTGAGCCCCTACTCCTTCATGTTTGCCGTGACGCTGGGAGCGAGCATGTGCTTTGCCTCGCCGTTCTCCACACCGCCCAACGCGCTGGTGATGAAGGCAGGCCGCTACACCTTCATGGACTACGTGTGGGTGGGTCTGCCTCTGCAGATTATCATAGGCATCGTGATGACCTTCATACTGCCCCTGCTCTTCCCCTTTGCTTGACGCTGTGCTCATCAGAGCCACAATATTGACCGAGGTCGTATTTTTTAGCCGCGAAAATTTGCTTAATTCGGCGAAAAATACGACCTTTACATATTGTTAATATATAAGAAACAGAAATGATGAGAAACCAGATAGACTGTTTTGTAGCCATTGCTTCGGCTGGCGACGCCGAGGCGACGATAGAGACCCTCTCACGGAGCGTCTCGGTAAGAGACATCACCCTGATGATAGAGCCGCAGACAGCACAGGCATATCCCCAAGCACAAGTAATCGAAACAGAGTCGCTCACGTCGACAGCCACGCTGGCAGAGATAGCTCGCCGTGCCACGGCGCCCTACGTGCTGCTCACGCTCAAGGCCCAGCCCATCCTATGGGGCGACCACGCCATAGAGCGCATGGTGGAGACGGCAACCGACACCGGCGCGGGCATGGTCTATGCCGACAGCCGGATGGCCACCGCCGACGGCAAACTGGTGGCACACCCCGCGATAGACTATCAGAAGGGTGCGCTGCGCGACGACTTCGACTTCGGACCGGCTGTGCTTGTGAGCACGGCGCTGCTCAAGGGCTATATGGCCCAGCAGCCCGCCGCCCCCGACTACCGATGGGCTGCGTGGTACGACCTGCGCCTCTACATCTCGCGCCAAGCCGCCATCACCCACCTCAACGAGTATCTCTACACCCAGCAGCAGACCGACAGCCGCGCCAGCGGTGTGCGCCAGTTTGACTATGTAGACCCGCGCAACCGCGACCGCCAGATAGAGATGGAGGATGCAGCCACCCGGCATCTCGAAGCTGTGGGCGCGATAGTAGACACCCATCGCTACGAGCCTGTAGACCTGGACGAGCAGGACTTCGACGTCGAAGCCTCGGTGGTCATCCCCGTCTACAACCGCTGTCGCACCATTGCCGACGCCGTGGGGTCGGCTCTGGCCCAGCAGACACGGTTTGACTACAACGTCATCGTGGTCGACAACCACTCTACCGACGGCACCACCGAGATACTGAATGACCTGGCGCGCAGCGACCACAGACTGATACACCTCATCCCCGAACGCGACGACCTGGGCATCGGCGGATGCTGGAACGCCGCCGTCAACGACAGCCGCTGCGGCCGCTTCGCCGTGCAGTTGGACAGCGACGACCTCTATGCCTCGCCCTCCACGCTGCAGCGCGTGGTCGACGAGTTCCGCCAGCAACCTGCCGCCATGGTCATCGGCGCCTACCGCATGTGCGACTTTGCCCTCAACACCCTGCCACCGGGCATCATAGACCACCGGGAATGGACAGACCACAACGGACCCAACAATGCGCTGCGCATCAATGGGCTCGGGGCGCCTCGCGCCTTCTTCACCCCAGTGGTCAGAGAGATACGCTTCCCCAACACCAGTTATGGCGAGGACTATGCTATGGGTCTGGCCATCAGCCGCCGCTACCGCATAGGCCGCATCTACGACGAGCTCTATCTCTGCCGCCGTTGGGAGGGCAACTCAGACGCCGCCCTCAGCATAGAACGCCAGAATGCCAACAATCTCTATAAAGACCGGCTGCGCACCATCGAGCTCGAAGCCCGCCAGCAGCTGAACAGCCAGCCCGAGGGCAACTGCCGCGAGCTCAACCGCTTCATTGACCGCCAGCTGGAGCTCTGGAGCGACGCCCGCCAGCGCTTCCGCGACCTCAACAATGTAGAGCAGCGCAACCTCTGTAGCGGCGACACGCTGCTGCAGGTGCAGTTCAACCCTGCCCGCATGGTCTCTACCGGTGCGTGTATCGATGCCCGCAGCATAGCCCATCGGCCCTGCTTCCTCTGCGCCGACAACCGTCCGCAGGAGCAAATGGCCAAACGCCTGGACAACGACTTCACGCTGCTGGTCAACCCCTTCCCCATTCTGCCCGTCCACTTTACCATCCCGCTCAACCGCCACAACCCGCAGCGCATACGCACGTGTTATGGCGAGATATTCCGCATGGTAGAGCGTTATCCCGAACTCACCGTATTCTACAACGGCCCCCACTGTGGAGCTTCTGCCCCCGACCACGCTCATCTGCAAGCCGTATGTTCTGGCCGTCTGCCGCTGCAGAACGACTGGGCACGGCTGGCCAACAGCAGAGAGATGGTGTATGAATACGACAACGACAACCATATCTATGCCGTGGGCGGATATGTGGTGCCACTGCTGGCCATCGTCAGCACCGACGCCACCGCCGACAAGGCTCTCTTTGACCGTATCTACAAGGCTATGCCCCTCCACAAGGAGAGCGGCGAGCCCATGATGAACGTCATCTCATGGCAGCAGGACGAGAGCCACGTCACCGTCGTCATCCCTCGCGCCAAGCATCGTCCCGACTGCTACACGGCCGAGGGCGACGCGCAGTATCTGGTCAGCCCGGGAGCTATAGACATGGCTGGCCTCATCATCACCCCACGCCAGACAGACTTTGACCGTATCGACGCCGACAGAGCGGCTGCCATCCTCCGCGAGTGTGGTGTCGGGGCAGAGCAATTCGGACGCATCACCACCCGCCTCACTGCCGCCGCCGAGGCAGTTGCCGAGCCCGAAACCACAGCCGAACCCATGGTGTCGGTAGGCATCGTGAGCGCCAAGCGCATCTGCTTCGACCTCAACCGCCCTTATATGGCCAAGGGCCAGCAGATTGAGGGCCGACAGGAAGTGGAGTTCGCCGAGGGCGGCATCAGTTGGAACGGCAACCTGTACAGCCAACTTACCTTCCATCCACAGCATGAGGATGCGTCGTTTGCCCTCAGCGACGTGACCATCGGCGTCAACTTCCACTGGGAGCGCACCGAGACGCAAGTGTTTGCCGGCACGCTGAGACTGGTGGTCGAGGAAGACAAGATATGTGCCATCAACGAACTGCCCGTGGAACGCTACTTGGAGAGCGTCATATCGAGCGAGATGAGCGCCACATCCAATATCGAACTGCTGAAAGCCCACGCGGTGATATCGCGCTCTTGGCTGCTCGCGCAGATGCACAAGCGACAGCAGATGGACGGCAAGAGCGGTTCGGGATTCTTCTCCTTCACCAAGACCGATGATGAACTCACCCGCTGGTATGACCGCGAAGACCACACCATCTTTGACGTGTGCGCCGACGACCACTGCCAACGCTACCAGGGCATCACCCGCGAGACCAGCGACAAAGCCCGACAGGCTGTGGCTGCCACCGGCGGACAGATACTGCAACACGACGGCGAGATATGCGATGCCCGCTTCTCCAAGTGTTGTGGCGGCATCACCGAACGCTACCGTTACTGTTGGGAGGATATAGACAAACCTTATCTCATGGCGGTGCGCGACAATGCCGAGGGAGTAGACACCGACGCGGTGGCTCCCGACCTGACCATAGAGGCCAACGCCGAGGCATGGATAAGGCAAAGCCCAGACGCATTCTGCAACACCACCGACGCCACCATACTCTCTCAAGTGCTCAACGACTATGACCAGGAGACCAAAGACTTCTACCGCTGGCGCGTGAGCTACTCTCAACAGGAGCTGAAGACACTCATAGCCAACAGGCTGAAGATGGATATGGGCGACATCGTGGCGCTCGAGCCTCTGGAGCGTGGCGCCAGCGGACGCATCTCGCGTCTGCGCATCGTGGGCACCAAGCGCCAGTACATCATCGGCAAGGAACTCGAGATACGCCGTACGCTCAGCGAGAGCCACCTCTACAGTTCGGCCTTTGTGGTTGAACCCCACGGCGACATCGATGGTGTGCCCGAGCGCTTCGACATCCTCGGCGCAGGCTGGGGTCATGGCGTCGGCCTCTGCCAGATAGGCGCCGCCGTCATGAGCGAACAGGGCTACAGCTATGACAAGATACTGCTCCACTACTATCGTGGTGCCGAAATCAAGAAGATATACTAAAACACTGGATATGAACAATAGCAAATCGCCATGGAGCTGGGTTCCTTCGCTGTACTTTGCCGAAGGACTGCCCAATGTGGCCGTGATGGCCATCTCTGTCATCATGTACAAGCAGATGGGGTTGAGCAATGCCGAGATAACCTTCTACACCAGTTGGCTGTATCTCCCGTGGATGCTCAAGCCACTCTGGAGTCCATTTGTTGACCTGGTAAAAACCAAACGATGGTGGATAATCACCATGCAGTTGCTGGTGGGCGCAGCCTTTGGCGGCGTGGCATTCACCATCCCTACCGACTTCTGGCTGCAGGGCACCCTGTTCTTCTTCTGGGTGATGGCCTTCACGAGCGCCACCCACGACATCGCCGCCGATGGTTTCTACATGCTCGAACTGACGCCCAACGACCAGGCATTCTATGTGGGCATACGCTCCACGTTCTACCGCCTGGCCACCATCTTCGGCCAGGGCGTGCTGGTGATGGTAGCCGGCAATCTGCAGGTAATCTACCGCAACAGCATCCCCTTCTCGTGGAGCCTGATGTTCTATGGCGTCACCGGCTTGTTTATCGGCCTGTGGCTGTGGCATGGCTATGTACTGCCCAGGCCCAAGGCGGACAAGGCACACACCGCCAATACGCCGCAGCAGATTATGGGCGAGTTGGCGCACACCATCAGGACATTCTTCTGCAAGAAGCAGGTGGTGACAGGCATACTCTTCATGCTCTTCTATCGCATGCCCGAAGGTCTGCTGGTCAAGGTGGCTGCGCTCTTCCTGGTAGACAACGAGAGCAATGGCGGCTTGGGACTCTCGCCGCAGGAGTATGGACTGGTGCAGGGCACGGTGGGCGTGATAGGACTCACCCTGGGAGGCATACTCGGCGGATTGTGCGTGAGCCGGGACGGCTTGAAGCGCTGGTTGTGGCCCATGGTGCTCGCCATCACGCTGCCCGACCTGGTATATATCTACATGAGCTACGTGCTGCCCAACCTTGCCATCGTCAACGTATGCGTGTTTGTCGAGCAGTTTGGTTATGGATTTGGCTTCACGGCCTACATGATGTACCTCATCTACTACAGCCGTGGCGAGTTCAAGACCAGCCACTACGCGCTGTGCACCACCTTCATGTCGCTGTCGATGATGCTTCCCGGTTTCTTCGCTGGAGCCTTGCAGGAGGCTGTGGGCTACCGCATGTTCTTCATCATCGTGGTGATAAGCTGCGTGGTGACCTATATCGTCACCGCCATGCTCAAGATAGACCCCAACTTCGGCATCAAGGGTTATAACGACGAAGCCGAAGCCACCGACGAGCAAGACGACTATCAGGAATAGACCCATCACCACCACCAATGGCAAAGGCGCCGACCCTCGCAGGAGAGTCGGCGCCTTTGTTATGGGACGGCTGGTGTCAACGGTCGATATATCTACGGGTGATGTCGCTATACTCGTCGATGCGGCGGTCGCGCAGGAAGGGCCACCAGCGACGCACCTGCTCGCTATGACCGAGGTCGAGGTCTACGATGCGGCGCTCTTCACCGTCGGCAGAAGCGCGATAGAGCAGCTCGCCCTGGGGACCAGCCACGAAGGTAGAGCCCCAGAACTCTATGCCCGGAGTCTGCCCGCTGGGGTCGGGCTCGAAGCCCACGCGATTGACCGCCACCACAGGCAGTCCGTTGGCCACTGCATGGCCGCGCTGTACGGTGGTCCACGCCTCGCGCTGACGTTGCTGCTCGTCGGCGGAGTCGCTGGCTGCATAGCCTATAGCCGTAGGATAGATGAGCAGCTCGGCACCCTGGAGCGCCATAAGCCGTGCTCCCTCCGGATACCACTGGTCCCAGCACACCATAACGCCCAGCCGGCCCACCGAGGTGTCAATGGGGTGGAAACCCAGGTCGCCGGGGGTGAAATAGAACTTCTCATAATAAGCCGGGTCGTCGGGGATATGCATCTTGCGATAGGTTCCGGCTATCGAGCCGTCGCGCTCTATCACCACAGCGGTGTTGTGATAGAGTCCGGGGGCACGGCGCTCAAAGAGCGAGGTGACGATGACCACACCGAGTTCGCGTGCCAGCTGGCCGAAATACTCGGTAGACGGGCCGGGGATGGGTTCGGCCAGGTCAAAGTTGTCTACATCCTCTACCTGACAGAAGTAGAGTGAGTTGTGGAGTTCCTGAAGTACCACGAGTTGGGCACCGTCGGCAGCCAGAGCCCTGACGCCCTCGGCCAGACGGCGTTTGTTGTCGGCTATGTCACTGGTGTTGTGCTGTTGCAGCACTCCTACTTTCAGTTCTTTCATATCTATCTGTGTTATATTTCTTCTGGGATGATGGGGGATGACGCTTATCGGCAGAGCACGCCCTCGGGCAGTTGCATGGTGAGGCAGTGGATGGAGCCGTGCTGGCGGATGATGACACGGCTGTCGATGCCGATGAGTTCGTGATCGGGGAAAGCCTGGTGCAGAGCCTCGGCAGCCGCCTGGTCATTGTGGGGCTGGTCGTAGGTGGGGTAAATCACGGCGCCGTTGACGATGAGGAAGTTGGCATAGGTAGCCGGAAGCCGCTCGTCGTCGTATCTGATTTCGTCGACCATAGGCAGGGCGATGAGACGGTAAGGGCGCCCGTCGTCGGTGCGCAGTGCCTGGAGCTCGCGTTCCATGGCGCAGAAGTCGGCATAATGCTCGTCGGCCTGGTCGCTACACTTAATATATAATAAGGTATCGTGGGGAGCCACGCGCACCGTGGTGTCGATGTGGCCGTCGGTGTCGTCGCCCACCAGATTGCCGTGATTGATCCACACCACGCGTCGGGCGCGAAGCCTACGCCGCAGCTCAGCGTCTATCTCCTCGCGGGAGAGGGGCTGGTTGCGGTGAGGAGCCAGCAGACACTGGCTGGTGGTAAACACGGTGCCCCGGCCGTCGCTCTCGATGCTACCGCCCTCGAGCACCATGTCGTCATGGTCTTCACGGCTGCCGTGGAGCAGGCCCTGCTCGCAGAGGTGGCGGGTGATGGCATTGTCGTGCTGCCAGCCGAACTTCTCGCCCCAGCCGTTGAAGCGGAAGTCGAGCAGCACGGGCTCGTCGCCGCCCATGAGGGTGATGGCGCCATGGTCGCGCGCCCAGGTGTCGTCGGTGTCGCAGCAGGCAAAGACCACACGGGCCATGCGGGCACGACCGAGACGGGCCTCAAGCAACTCGCGCACATGTTCAACCTCGGGCGAGACCACCAGCAGCGCCTCGTGGCGGGTGATGGCGTCGGCCAGTTGGAGATAGGTCTCGGTAATCTCGTCGAGATAGGGAGCCCAGTCGGTACCGGCGTGGGGCCAGGTAAGCTGCACCCCGCTCTGCACTGCCCATTCGGCAGGCAAGTATAGTCTGTCGTCGTTCATCGGTGTACGTAGAATTATGTCTGTCAGGGCAGTCTGCCTGCACCTTGCCCTCGCCGACTTGCCCGTCGGTCATGGCGCGGTGGACGCTACCCTATGCAAAGGTACTGCAAACCATAGACAATACAAAGAAAGCGCGATGGTTTTTTAGGTCGAAATGGCAACCACCGCATCTGGCGACAGCAAAAAAATGTCGGCACAGACACAATTTCCCTGCAAAATGATTGGCAGTTCGATGGTTTATATCTACCTTTGTCTCACCAATATACAAAGAAAGGACAGACATGGACAACGACAACAAACCGGCAAAATTCTGCTATCCATATCCGCATGCGGCAATCACTGCCGACTGCATCGTCTTCGGCTACGACCCCAACAAGACGCTACGCGTGCTGCTCGTCAAGCGGCGCAACGAACCCTACAAGGACTGCTGGGCGTTTCCCGGCGGCTTTATGGAGATAGACGAAGACCTGGAGACCTGCGCCCGGCGCGAGGTGATGGAAGAGACGGGCATGGCGCTGGGCGAGGTGTTCCAATTCCGCAGCTACAGTGCCGTAGACCGCGACCCACGCGAGCGCGTCATCACCGTAGTGCACTTCGCCTTTGAGGCCCTCGCCGAGGTCAAGGGCAGCGACGATGCCGCAGAGGCACGGTGGTTTGACATTGACAACCTGCCAGAGCTCGCCTTCGACCACAGGACCATCATCCACGAGCTCTTTGAGTTCCTGGAGGATGTGATATACAACGACCTGTTCTTCAAGTATTCGCCCGAAGGCATACCGATGGACGCACTAAGCAAACTGACCACAGACATACTGCAACTGAAGGAACTGGAGCGTCCGCCCATTGACGATGACACGTTGTAGGACAGCCCCGGCATCCCATAGACCCAACAGAAGACAACCATGATTATCGAAGAAATCGTAAAATATAATGAAGAGTTTGTAGCCCGACGCGGTTACGAACAGTATGTTACCAGCAAATACCCCGACAAGAAGCTGGCAATACTCTCGTGTATGGACACACGACTCACCGAACTGCTCCCGGCAGCGCTGGGACTGAAAAACGGTGACGCAAAAATCATCAAGAACGCCGGCGGACTGGTCATCAGCCCCTTCGACTCTGCCATGCGCAGTCTGCTGGTGGCCATCTACGAACTGGGAGTAGAGGAAATCATGGTGGTGGCCCACTCCAACTGCGGCGCCTGCCACATGAACGGTGCCGAGATGAAGCGGCTGATGCTGGAGCGCGGCATACACCAGGACGTGATAGACACCATCGCGCTCTGCGGCATAGACCTCGACCACTGGCTTGAAGGATTTCACGACACCGAGGACTCGGTGAGAAATACCATTAACACCATAAGCCACCACCCGCTGGTGCCGCGCGACGTCAATCTCCATGGATATATCATCGACTCGGTGACGGGCAAGCTCACCGAGGTCAAATGACAGAAAGACAGCCCACAAGATGATAGAACTCAAGAATGTAGACATACACTGCGACGACGGCACAGACATCAGGCAGGCGTCGGCAGTGGTGGCCAACGGACGCTCGCTGCTGGTCTATGGCCGCGATGCCGCCACGCGCCACTGTCTGACGGAGGCGCTGCTGGGGCTCAGACCCGTGGCTGGGGGCTATCTCACCTACGACGGCGAGGTGCTCACTCCGGCTGCCTCGCGCTATATGCGACGACAGATAGGCTACATACCCGCACTGCCGCCACAGCCCCAGTACTCGCTGCGACAGATGGCAGACTCGCTGCTGCAGCTCGACATCCATCGCGAATACCGGAAGGACAGCAACCAGCTGATAGACATCTGGATAGCGGCAGGAATAAGCGAGCAGCACATCGACGCGCCCTGCGAGACAATCGCCGCAACAGAGGTGACGACGGGCATGCTATGCCTGGCCCACTGGCTGCGCAAGCAGGTGGTGATAGCCGAAGAGGTGGCCGACGAGGCGACGGCTGAGCGGCTGAGGGAGATGGCTGCCGAAGACTCGGTCGTCATAGCCACGACAGCCAACAGCGCGTTGGCAGATTATTTTGACAACCATATCAATCTGGAGGAACTACAATGATAGAGACCATACATCTCTCTTTTGGCAACCTGATTATAGGTGCCCTGTTTTTCATCATACCTCTATATGCGCTCTACGCCTTCAAGGTAGAGATATGGGGGCGCACGCTCAAGGCGCTGGCCACGATGGCTGTGGCGCTGACCCTCGGCGCACTGCTCACGGTGCTGGCCGTCCGGGCTGGCCACATCGGCGTGACGCTGCTGTGCGCGCTGGTGTTGCTGGCTGCCACCGCCTGGTACATGCGCATCAAGGCACGCATACGACAAACCAACTACATAGTGCCCATCATGCTGGGGCTGACGCTCACCATACTGCCTCTCTCGCTGATATTCGTCTATCTGGTGCTGGGCATGAACCCGCTGGAGCCGCATCTGCTGCTGCCCGTCGTGGCCATCACCACGGGAGCGGTGGCTGAGTCGAACGTCAAGGCGATGGGCGCATACTATGACGGACTGCACCACCATGCCCAACTCTACTACTATCTCACCGCCAATGGTGCCACCCATCGCGAAGCCACCAACTATCTGGCCCGACGCTCGATGAAGCGGTCGCTCATACCGCTGTTGCAGCGCATGGGTATCATGGGGATGGGCACCGCGCCGGTGATGATGTGGGCCATGACCATGAGCGGCACAGACATCATGAGCGCGCTCGTGATACAGCTGCTGTTTACGGGACTGCTCATCTCGGCAGCCACAGGCCAGCTGGCGCTCACCCTCGTGCTGGCGCGCAGATACGCTTTTGACGCATACGACAAAATCAACGCCAGAGGATGAAGAGGATATTCTGCCCACTGATAGCGCTGCTGTTACTGGCTGGATGCAATCTGCCCAGAGACCACAAGCGACTGACAGGACGGCTGATGGACAACGCGCCACAGCAACAGACTGAGGTCGAAGACACGGGCGCGCTGCTGCCGGCGCCACTCAACGACAGGCCCGAGCAGATACTGCACCGTGCGGGGTACACTGCCTCGTACAATCATGAACTGAGGCTGCCCAACTGGGTGGCTTGGCATCTCACAGCCGACCACACCAACGGCCCCTTCAAGCGCAAGGGACGCGCCTTCACCGAAGATGAAGAGGTGGAAGAGCCGCGTGCCAACACCTATGACTACCAGCGCTCGGGATATGACCGCGGACACATGTGTCCCTCGGCTGACAACCGATGGAGCGAGCAAGCCCAGGCCGACTGTTTCCTGCTGACCAACATCTGCCCACAGCTCCATGCGCTCAACGACGGCGACTGGCGCATACTGGAGGAGCAATGCCGCGACTGGGCTGATGACTGGGGCGACCTGTACATCGTGTGCGGACCCGTACTGACCAGACAGCACCACAAGCGGATAGGCAAAAACAAGGTGACGGTGCCCGAAGCATTCTTCAAGGTCATCGTATGTCTGCAGGGAGAGCCACGCGGCATAGGCTTCATCTATCGCAACGACGCCCGCCGACGGCTCCAGACGCAGTATGTCAACTCGATAGACGAGGTGGAACGCATCACGGGCATAAACTTCTTTGCCTCGCTGCCCGACCAGATAGAGGACAAGGTGGAAAGCCAGGCTCGGCTGGAAGACTGGACCCAACGCGCCAACTGACACCACCGTCTCTGGCAGCAGAAAGGGGGAAAAGAGGACCGGCGAGGGCATAAATGCCGGAAAGGCAAGGGCGAAAGCAATCGCAGAGGAATATGATAAAAATGTCAAGCATGCACATTTTTATCATATTCCTGCTTTTTATATAGCTAAAAAATGATAGATAGGTTCACGCGCATGAAGGTTTTCTTGCTGAAAAGCGACTTTATGAGTAAATTTGTAATCATCAAACAATGAAAGCCGACATCCATGCGATGGCGGAACAAAGACTGACTCCGCGCCGTACTGACTACTGCGGGCGGAGATTAAGGGAAAGAACCAGAGACTGACATTGACAAACACTAAAAAACAACTCAAAAGTATGTACGACCAACTGGATAATCTGAATATCACGATTGACAAGTCTGTCAAGAGCATTACAAGAGCGGCATGTATGTATCTGTCGCTGGCCATCGAATATGGCATATTGCTCACCGAGAACCCAACGGCACGCATCGTAATCTACGACGACCACATCGACTTCGGCGTGAGCATGAACCCCATGATGGATATGATAAACGGCGCCCTGCTGCCCCACTTCTACAAGGAGAACAACCGGGTGGTGTACCGCTTCATCGGCGATGCCAAATGCGAGGTGAATGACCAGGTCATCGACTACGTGGGCAATGACTGCATCGAAGCCAATGAAGAAAGCCACGTGTTTCAGCAGATGTACACCAAATTCGGCATAAACTAATCGGAACGGAGGACATCTACAGGAAGCCGGAAACCACTTACACACAGATTATTACCATCACTGCCGGCTCGTATCATAAGAAACGCAGCCTCGTATCAAATGTCACGAGGGCTCGTATCTTACGACACGAGCCCTCGTGATTATTGTTACGAACCAGCCAACACGGCAAGCAGACCGGCAGAAGCAGCTGACAACGGCACTGCAGGCCATCAGGGCGACCGGCAGAGCGGCATGGCGCCGCCGCGGTCAGAGCATCAGCACCCGCATCTCGGCATTGGTCATCTTCATGATCTGGCTCATGGGGCGCTGATGATACACGCTCTGTATGGCCTTGTTGATGATACCGTGACCCACAGCCACCACCACCTGGTCGGGATAAGTGACCCGCACCCAGGTGAGGAAGTTGCGGGCACGGGCGAGCAACCGCTCAGCCGACTCGACATTGGCGGGCCACTCGCGGTCGGCAAGCGAGGGGATGTACTCGCCGGTGAAGTCGCCCCAGTCGCGCTCGCGCAGCAGCGGGGTCTCCACCATAGGCACCTGGCGCCCCTGGGCGAGGATGCGGCAGGTCTGGATGGAGCGGTAGAGGTCGCTGGAGACGAAGGCGTCGATGTGGATGTCGCTGAGCTTGTCGCGCAGCGCCTCAGCCTGGCTGATGCCGGTGGCATTGAGTTCGCCCTGGATCTGCCCCTGCATGATTTGGCGGGCATTGTCGACGGTTTCGCCGTGGCGTACAAGATATAATGTTGTCATAGTCATAATATAATTTGTGGTCAAAATAATTGCATGACCCAATGATTGTTTGTACTTTTGCAGCAGAAAATGATAATTGCTACAAATTAATGAAAAATCTGCTAAGTTCGCAGTTCCGCGCGATCGTCGCCATCATCGTGGGTCTGCTGCTCATCACGTTTCACGAAGAGACGGTAAGATGGATAACCATACTGATAGGCGTGATGTTCTTCCTGTCTGGCGTGTTCTCGGTGACAACCTACTACGCCTACCGCAAACCCGAAAAGGGCATGATTATGTATGATACCGACGGCAACCGACTCAACCTCTACCGCCCCGTATTCCCCGTCGTAGGGTTGGGCAGCATGGCGCTGGGAGTGATACTGGCGCTGATGCCCACCACATTCATTACAAGCATCACCTATATCTTCGCCCTCATCCTGATTATGGCTGCAGCCAACCAGTTTATCGGTCTGGCCCACATACGGCAAATTGTGCGCATAGGGCTGTTCTACTGGGTGGTGCCCTCGGTGGTGATGCTCATAGGTCTGACCGCACTGATACGGCCCGAATGGATAGCCTCGGCTCCGCTCATCATCATAGGTTGGGCGATGGTGGTCTACGGCGTGAGCGAGTCGGTCAACACGCTCAAGGCCCACGCCGCCCGGCGCGCCTACAAACAGATGATGGACCGCAGAAACTCCGACAGCGCCGACGCGCCAGCCGATAACGCTGAGTGACACGCCGACGCTGTCGTAAGCAAGCGTCATCGCAGCGGTGCAGGAGATATCAGCGCTCTACGATACCCTGGATATAGTCGCAGATGATGCCGATGCCCTTGGCGTTCTCTCCACCCTGTGGGATGATGATGTCGGCAAAGCGCTTGGTAGGCTCGATAAACTGCTCGTGCATGGGCTTGAGCACCGAGAGATAGCGGTCGACAACCATGGACACGGTACGGCCGCGGTCGATGGTGTCGCGCTGGATGTTGCGGATGAGTCGCTCGTCGGGGTCGGCATCGACAAATATCTTGAGGTCCATCATGTCGCGCAACTTCTTGTTGATGAGCGTCATGATACCCTCGATGATGATTACCTTCTTGGGCTCGACATGGATGGTCTCTGGCAGACGGTTGCAGATGATGTAGGAGTAGGTGGGCTGCTCTACGGCACGGCCATGGCGCAGCTCGTTGACATGGTTGATGAGCAGCTTCCAGTCGAAAGCATCGGGGTGGTCAAAGTTGATGGCATGGCGCTCTTCATCGGTCATGCCTTTGTTTTCATTATAATACGAATCGAGCGGCACCACAGCCACATAATGGGGCGGCAGAGCCTCAACGATTTTCTTCACTACAGTGGTCTTGCCCGAGCCTGTTCCGCCGGCAATACCGATAATGGTTACTTCGCTATTCATTATTGTTTGTTTTACAAGGGGTAAGACCATCGCCAGCCCAAAGGTCGCGGCAACGCCCCACCCCATCATTTTCTTATTCTATATCAGCACGGGGCGCCGCGACGTCATCGCCAAACAGCTCGTCGAACATGCGGCTGTAATACTCGGTCTTCAGCTCCACCTTCATGGGATAGGCCCTACTGCTGCTGGGCTGCCGGTAGAGCATCAGTTCGCGCCCGGCATAGCTGAAGGGCACCGACTGGCCCATGGCGGGCGGGGCGGTGATGTGGAAGTGGGAGGAAAAGACCTGGGTGGCAAGCTGCCCTGCCGTGAGCACAGCCCGACACTGGGGCAGAGCGTCGAGGAGCGCATCGAGGTCGGCTGGCTCTACGATGTCAAGGTCCTTGTCGGAGGCAGTGCCCTTGGTGCGTCTCACCCGGACAGCCGTATCGTAGATGGCCACACCGAGGGAGGACAGGAAGGTCTGCAACTCGGTCAGGCGGAAGGTGTGCCTGGCCTCATCGACAAAGTGCATCTTGTCGCCAAAGAAATGGAGACCGAAAATGCGCCACATATCGTTGGTGTAATTGGGATAATACCAATCCATACACCAACGACGGGGCGCAGGGGGGAATGTGCCAAGCATCAGCAAGCGTGCATTGGCAGGGAGAAAAGGTAGAAAAGGATGTGTCTCGACATCCATAATTTACTTCTGCTTGGAGAGATACACCACAACGGGCAAGTGGTCTGAATAGCCGTCAAGCCATACGCCTCCAGCGGTGGTTCGCTTGGGAGCGCCCTTATACTTACCGGTGCTCTGGAAGAGATAGTCGCGGCGGAAGATTTGGGCCTTGCGATACTTGAGCATGCCGGCGTCGGGGTCGTTGGCATCCTTGGGCATGAGCAGATTGGGGGTCATGATAATCTGGTCGAAGAGATTCCACGAGCCACCATAGAAGAGGGTGCCTTTACCCTGCTTGTGGATATTGATCCATGGGCTGTACATCTCGCCAGGTCCCACCTTGTCCTTGTCGGCTCGGGCACCCAGACCGTCGACCATACTCTTGTCGGAGGGGTCGTCGTTCATATCGCCCATGATAAAGAACTTGTAGGCGGGATTCTCGCGGAGCAGCGAGTCCTTGATGACGCGCATCTGGCGGGCTCCGAGTTCACGATAGTAAGAGGTAGAGAAGCGGCTGGGCAAGTGGGCCACGATAACCACCACCGGCTCGTCGGCAAGTTCACCCTTGACGGTGAGGAAGCCACGGGTAATGAATTTCTTGTCCTTCTCCTGTTCGGTCACATAGGGATGGAGCTTCACATCATTGACCTTGAAGAGCGCGGGATTGTAGAGCAGCGCACAGTCTACACCTCGCTTGTCGGGGCCCTCGATGTGGCAGAACTGCATATTACGCGCCTTGAGCGGCTCCTGGGCACAGAGGTCTGTAAGCACACGGGCATTCTCGACCTCGCTCACTCCGATAATGGCGCAACCTATATTGGGGAGCATGTCGGTACCCATATCGGCAAGCGCCTTGGACATATTCTTCAGTTTATGCAAATATTTCAAGCCGTCCCAACGGTAACTTCCATTGGGAAGAAATTCAAAATCGCGTTTGCCTTCATCATGGATGGTGTCAAAGAGGTTCTCCTGATTGTAGAAGCCAACTCCGTAAACCAACAGCTTCTTCTGAGCTGAACTCATGAGGCAAATCATACATGCCATCACGGCCAAAAACAAGTATCTTTTCATCTTTTTTTAGTTATTTTCTGCAAATATCGGAATTATTATTGACATAATGCCCATTTTCATAGATTTTTATTTGAAAAAACTTTTCCATTACAAATATATTTAGTTACTTTGCAAACATATAACACATAATTATAAATATATTCAACTATGCAAAGAAAGCTTAAATTGGCAGTGATTGCCCTGTGCTATGCTCCGTTGGCCTTCGCCCAAACGCCCTCAGGCGAGAAGCAGACCACCAAGCCCATAGACGAATCGGCATTCACATTCACAGAGGCACAGTTGGGAGACGATGATGATATGACACAGAATATCAGCATCCTCAACTCCAACTCCAACCTCTATGCCAGCGGCGTGGGATATCTGTTCTCACCCGTAAGATTCCGCTACCGTGCGTTAAACCAGAGCTACAATGAGATTTACATCAATGGCGCTCCTGTCAACGACATGGAATCGGGACAGTTCCGTTACTCTCAGATTGGCGGTCTCAACCAGCAGACCAAGAATGTAGATTTTGCTCTTCCCTTTGAGGACTGCCAGTTTGGCATGCCTTCGATGGCCGGCAGCAACAACTACGACTTCCGTTCGGGCAACATGGCAGCAGGCCATAGAGCAACCTTATCGGCAGCTAACCGCAACTACAACTTCCGCGGAATGTACAATTACAACTCAGGTTTCAACAAGAACGGCTGGGCTGTATCTGCAAGCCTCACCTATCGTTGGGCCAAGCGCGGATATGTAGAGGGTACATTCTACAATGCCCTGTCTTACTTCTTCGGCGTCCAAAAGCTCTTAGGCGACAACCACTCTCTGTCGTTTGCCACATGGGGTAACCCCACTGAACGTGGTGCACAGGGTTGTGCTACTGATGAGGTATACTGGCTCACTGACAACCGCTACTATAACTCCTATTGGGGTTATCAGAACGGCCATGTGCGCAACTCACGCGTGGTGACAGAATACTCTCCCTCGGCAGTACTCACTTGGGACTGGGACATCAACAAGGACATGAAGCTCACCACGACCGTATTTGGACGCTACGGTATGTACAAGAGTACCCGTCTGAACTACAATAATGCTGACAACCCCCATCCTGACTACTGGAAGAATCTGCCCAGCTCATACTTCTATGTATGGGGCGACGACCCTCTGTACAGCGCTTATCGCACAGAGTCGGCTGCCAACAACTGGAAGCAGGCTTATGACAGCTGGCAGAACCCTATCAACCAGCAAATCAACTGGAACCAGCTCTACTATGCCAACAGTCAGGTATCAAAGAACGGCGCCGACGCCCTCTACTTCATCCAAGCCAAGAACATAGACAACGCCACACTCACACTGGCTTCTACTCTGGCTGCCAAGCAGAGCAAGAACGCTTCGTGGAACGTGGGACTGGTACTCTCGACCAACAACGGTCACCACTACCAGACCATGGAAGACCTGCTGGGTGCCAAGTCATACCATAACATCAACACCTATGCTGTGGGCAAGTATGCTCCCGGCTCTGACGAGACTCAGTACGACCTCAACAGCGCCGGTCCCAACAACCTGGGCCGTCTGGTGTACAATGGCGACATCTTCGGTTACAACTACAACATCTTCGTACACAAGGCCAACATCTGGGCCAACTACCAGAAGTCTGTAGGCCGTCTGCACATGATGGTAGCAGGCCGCCTGGGTGGTGTCATGATGCGCCGCGAAGGCCACATGCGCAATGGTCTCTTTGCCAACAACTCTTACGGCAAGGGAGAATATGCACGCTTCGGCGAAGGTGGTGTCAAGGGTAGCCTGACCTACAATGCCGGCAACGGACACACATTCCTCGTAGGTATGGGATACCAGTGGAACGCCCCCAAGGCCAACGCTGCATTCGCTTCACCTGAGATGAACAACGACTTCGTGCTCAACCTCAAGGACGAGCATGTGCTGACAAGCGAAATCGGCTACCAGTTCAACAACAGCTGGTTGCACGCCAACATCAACGCCTACTACAACCGTATGGACCATGTCAGCGAGTGGCAGAACTTCTACTTCGACGATATCAACTCATTCTCTTACGTGTCTATGACCGGTATCAAGAAGGAATTCTATGGCGTCGAGGCTGGACTGAAGTTCAAGCTCTCTTCGGCTTTCGACATCAACATGCTCGGAACCGTAAGCGAGGCCAAGAACATCAACAACGCACAGGCTCGCTACCTCATCTCTACCGAGGGTGCATACAGCGAGACCGAGACCGTATATAATAAGGATATGCACGAGGCCAGCACTCCTCTCACCGCTCTCAGCCTCGGTCTGAGCTACCACCAGAAAGGTTGGTTTATCGACCTCAACGGTAACTACTATGACCGCATCTACCTCTCTTACTCTCCCTGCTACCGCTACGAGTCTTCGCTCAAGAAGCGTCAGAACATCTATGGTGACGTGTATGACAACGAAGGCAATCTGCGCAAGTCGGCCATCAGCCAGGAAGAAGGCAAGGGTGGTTTCATGCTCGATGGTAGCGTGGGCCGTCTCATCCGTCTGAAGAAGGGTCAGATTTCAATCAACTTCTCTATAACCAACATCCTGAACAACCGCGATATCGTTACCGGTGGTTTCGAGCAGAGCCGAAGCGACTACTCTAACGAGAAGGTAAGAGCTTACCGATTCTCCAAGAACCCCAAGAAGTTCTATGCCTTTGGTCCTAACGGATTGCTGAACATCGCATACAAATTCTAAAACTCACCAGCGATATGAAATATATGAACAAGATATTGGCCGCCTGCTTCTGCGCCCTGCTCGCTTCGTGTATGGGCAGCGACTATGCAGACCCCAACATGACAGAAAACCCCTTCGGCAACAGCCAGATTGCCGAAACCAATGTGATGAATATCGGTGACTTGAAGGAAAGCAAAGACTTCAAGTTCATCATCGCCAATGGTGCTTACAAGAAGGTGGAGAAGAGCATCCAGATTAAGGGCCGCGTGACCGGAAACGATGCTCAGAGCAACCTCTACAACACCATCTCTATCGAAGACGCCACTGGAGCCATCGAGGTTTCCGTAGGCCAGGGTGGAACCAGTGGTTTCATGCCCGTAGGTCAGGAAGTGCTCGTAGAGCTCAAGGGTCTCTACATCGGCGGTTACCGCAAGAAGGCTCAGATAGGTACTGTATATACCAGCGCCAACGGTACTCTCGGCATCGGGCGCATGAATCGTCAGGAGTGGGCCCAGCACTACAAGATTATCGGCACCGCCGACCCCTCTCAGGTGGTTCCCACCGAGTTTGATGTGACCAAGATTGCCGACGCAAGCTACATCAACGCCAACGCCAGCCGACTGATGACCATCAGTGGCGTGGAGTTCTCTGCCGCCGACGGCAAGGCTGTCTATGCTCCCGATGACGGCAGCGTGACTCTGACCAGCAACTGCGCCAACCGCGGCCTCAAGGGCCTCGATGAGAAGAACATCGTAGTGCGTACCAGCACTTATGCCAAGTTTGCCAAGGCCGTTCTGCCCACTGGCAAGGTTAAGATTACCGGTATCTTCTCTCGCTTCAACGACACCTGGCAGATCCAGATACGTTCGCTCGACGATGTCGTTGCCGACGACCCATTTGCAGGTATCGACGGCACTGGTCTGGGCACAGCCGAGTCACCTATCGACGTGACACGCGCACTGAGCCTCATCGCCAAGAGCGCCTACGAAGCCACCAAGGAGTACTATGTGACAGGCATCATCTCAAAAATCAAGGAGGTCGATACCGGCAACTATGGCAATGCCACATATTATATATCTGTTGATGGCAAGGACGCCAACAACCTCACCGTCTTCCGTGGTTACAACATCGGTGGAGAGAAATTCACCGCCGAGGACCAGATCAAGGTAGGCCAGAAGGTTGTCGTTGCCGGTACGCTCACCCTCTACGGCACCGAGCCCGAGATGAACGCTGGCAACAAGATTATATCCATAAAGTAACACATCATTAAGAAATAAAAGAAACAAAGATATGAAAAAACTTATTTATTCAATGCTTGCCTTGGCCACTATCGCCTTTGGCTTCTGTAGCTGCGAAGACGTTCCTATGCCTTACGGCTATCCACAGGGATCTACCGACCCCACCAATCCTGACCTCCCCGCAGAGGGCGAGGGTACACTCGAGTCTCCCTACAATGTGGCTGCTGCCAACGCAGTAATCGCCGGCGGCGACTTCGACCCCGAGAAGCAGTTCTACATCAAGGGTATCGTTACCTCTATCGATGAGACCGACGGTTTCCCCAACTCTTTTGGCAATGTCACCTACAACATCTCTGACAAGGCCGACGCTTCCAACAAGCTCTTGGTTTACCGTGGCATGGGCTTCGGTGGCGCCAAGGTTAATTCTACCGACGACCTCAAGGTAGGCGACGAAGTTGTAGTTATGGGTAAGCTCATCAACTACAGCGGCAAGTACGAGGTGACACAGGGCAGCAAGATTGTAGTACGCAATGGCCAGTCATCTGTCACCACCGGCACTCCCGAAGGTGAGGGTACCCAGCAGAGCCCCTACAATGTGGCTGCTGCCCTCAAGCTGGTCAACGCACTGCCTGCCGACGTTCCTACAGAGAACGCCCTCTATGTAAAGGGTAAGATTTCCAAGATCAACAGCGTAGAGACTGCCACATTCGGCAACGCCAACTACTATATCTCTGACGACGGCACCGAGAACGGACAGATTCTTATCTTCCAGAGCTACTATCTGGGCAATGTGAAGTTTACTTCTGCCGACCAGATCAAGGTGGGCGACGAGGTTATCATCTATGGTAAGTTTGTCAACTTCAAGGGCAATACCCCCGAGACCGTAGGCAAGGGTACTTCTTACATCTACTCTCTCAACGGCAAGACCCAAGGCGGCGGCGAAACCGGTGGCACCACTACTGGCGAAGCCAAGGGCGACGGTACCAAGAACAACCCCTACAACGCTCTGGGCGCTAAGGCATTTGCCGGCAAGCTGGAGTCTGGCCAGACTTCTACCGAAGAGGTTTACATCAAGGGCAAGATCTCAAGCATCAAGTACAACTTCTCTGCAGAGTTCGGTACAGCCACCTTCAATATCTCTGACGATGGCAAGGCTGCCAACGAGTTTATCATCTACAGCACCCTCTACCTCAACAACGAGAAGTACACCGATGGCGACCTGCTGAGCGTAGGCGACGATGTAGTCATCCTGGGTAAGGTGACCAACTACAACGGTACTCTCGAGACTGCCTCAAGAGCCAGCTACATCTACTCATGGACCAAGAATGGCGGAAGCACCGGCGGTGAAGGCGGTGGCGGCGAAGCTACTGGCAGCGACGTGACCATCAAGGCTGGCGACATCTCCAGCACCAATGCTGCCGAGGTGACCGAGGTGACCGTCAACGGTATCGGCTTCTCCTTCAGCAAGGGCTCAGGCACCAACGCTCCTAAGTACTATACAGCTGGTGGCGGTACCATCCGTATGTATCCCAGCAACTCTGTTACCATCAACGCCGGCAGCAAGAAGATTGCCAAGATCGTGGTAGAGTGCGACGCTTACAACGGTGTCAACTACACCGCAGAGGGCAAGGCCACCTGTTCTCCTGGCAAGGCTACTCTCAACAACCTCACCTACACCTTCAGCGAAATCAATGCAGCCAAGGTGACCATCACCGACGCTGCCGAGGGTACAGGTCAGCCCAAGCAGCTGCGCATCAAGTCTATGCAAATCACATTTGCCAAGTAAGGACACAGCATCCTGAATCATACCATATCCCGTATCATCCTCAGCGATGATACGGGATATTTTGTTTACACCTTATTATATATATAGGGGCCATGCCGAATCAGTGGAGACCACCGGTGCCACTGCCAGAGCCGTCCTGCACCAGGAGCCCACGCCCATAGCGCCCGCTGCGACAGTCTGCGCCACCCTCTTCGACGCCCGCGCACCCATAGCCACGCCAATTATCACCCTCGGAGACAAAAAATATTTCGAAACATTTGGCAGTTAAGCGAAAAAGCAGTAATTTTGCACTCCGTAACGTATTCGGACAATTTATAAACAAATAACAATAAACGAAATGAAACAAGGTATTCACCCAGAAAACTATCGCCCCGTCGTATTCAAGGATATGTCCAACGGCGATATGTTCCTTACAAAGTCTACATGCAAGACTAATGATACAGTAGAGTTTGAAGGCGAGACTTATCCAGTGGTAAAGATTGAAATCTCAAGCACCTCTCACCCCTTCTACACAGGTAAGAGCAAGCTTGTTGACACCGCAGGTCGCGTTGACCGCTTCATGAACCGCTACGGTAAGCTGAAGAAGTAATATATCTTTCGAATATATTCATTCCATGCTAAAGTGCGTTCTAACGTAGTTGCATATGCGTTAGACAGCACTTTTTTTCATGCCATTTCTATCTATTAACTTTATAACAATGAACAAATTCCTTTCCTTTCTTTCTGCGGCTGTCATCATGCTGACGCTTGGCGCATGTGGCGGAGATGACGGACCGTCTGACCCAGGTCAGGGACAGAACAAGGTGGTCAACACCAACCGCAATATCCCCACATCTATGACCCCCAAAGAGATTACCCACCTGGAGTTTCCCAAGCTGGCAAGCAAAAACAGCATCGTTCTCGTCCATCACACATCGGGTGCGCAGGACGTGAGCTACTCTTGCGAGTGGGACTACAAGAAGAAGTCCAACCGCTGGTCGTGTTGCGCCATGACCAACAAGACCATCAAGGGCGGTGCAGGTCGCGTGGGAGATTTCGAGGAAGACCCCAACCTGCCCACTGCCATGCGCTTCAGCGACACCAATGCGATGTACACCCGCTCGGGCTACACCCGTGGCCATCTGATAGCCTCTGCCGACATCCAATACTCGCGCGAAGCCAACCACACTACATTCTACTACAGCAACATCCAACCCCAGCACTACGACTTCAATGCCGGACAGAATTATGAGGGAATTTGGGTGCGTATGGAGAGCTGGGTGCGCAAGAAGGCCGAATCGCTCAAGGACGGTGACACCCTCTTCGTGTGCAAAGGCGGAACCATCGACAAGGAAAGCCAGATTATGGAGCGCGTCAAGGGCCAACTCATCGTGCCCAAGTACTTCTACATGGCGCTGCTCATGAAGACGGGCTCCGAATACAAGGCTATTGCGCTCTGGGTAGAGCACCAGAAGAAGGTGGACACATCGGCCGTCAAGGACCATGCCATCACCGTCAAGGAACTCCAGAACCTTACCGGCATCGACTTCTTCTGCAATCTGCCCGATGATATCGAAAACCGCGTAGAGGGCAAGATTAGCCCCATCAGCTGGGGACTCTGACACTCCCCTGCCCTTACGGACAGACATAACCATAAGCGCTCCTTCGCCCAGGCACCATGCCGGCGAAGGAGCGCTTGCCGTTTTCTTCCCCGCCATCATTCCCGCCCGGTCGGCCTACGAGCCATTCTGCATGGCGACCGCAAACGACCTCGTTGCGTGGCTTGATTTCATCATTTCATGGCTTGACAGGATTATTGCGCACCACGATTTTACCATTTCACGGTTTGTATCCACTTTCAGCACCACCATCCCAGTGTTTTCCTCTGCCGCCGGCTGATAGTCCACAGCCCCGACTGCTATCAGCATAACGACTGTTGCTCTACCCGTGACAGCTGTCACTGTCGGTATGGCGGCTGCGTTTCTTCCCGCAGTCCCTAACAACAGACAGGGCGGCTATCCCTCATCATCGGGATGGCCGCCCTGGTCGTCGTGGTCTGCAGTGGTCTATCTGTGTCCGTTCTTTATCGTGATGTTGCGCTCCATGGGAGCGGTCTTGCCATCGGCCTTCTTGCCACCGAAGGTCTTGCCTGCGGCCACTGCGGTGGTCTCGCCCTTGACGCGCTGTGGCAGTCGCTTGGTCAGGTTGAAGTCGTCTTCCTCTTCGATGTTCACACCCACGCTCGTACCCTTGAAGTGCGTGGTGCTCAGCTTGTCCAGATTGTTGTAGGCGATGAGCATATTGACAGGGTCTTGGCCCGACTGGCTGGGGTCGTAGGAGATTTCAATGCCACCATAACCGTTGACACACCAAGAGAAATTGGTGCGCGTCTCGCCCTCGTCCTCGTTGTAGCGATACTCCGTGCCGCGGCCCTTGACGTCTGACGAGGCACTGAGCTCAAAGTGCCATATCACCTGATAGTCGGTATACACGGTCTGCCCGGCCTGGTTCTTGAAGTACATGCGCAGCGGACCCTCCCATTCGCCGTTGAGATAGCGCGCCATGGTGGTGCGCGAGTTGTTTATGTCGGCATTTACCGCATTGATAAACGAGCGGTAGTCATAGTCCGAAGCGTAGGGATAATAGTGGTCAAACCAGTCGGCAGTGGTACGGTCGTCGGTACCGAAGTCACCATAACGGTTGAAATACTCAGTCAAAGCTCTGTCGAGGTCGAAATAGTAGTCATAGTCGTCGCTCTCACCACACGACACCATCGTCGCCGACATCATCACCAGCACCACGGCTGTCATCAAGGTTGCTAACTTTTTCATAATCGTATCTTTTTAGTTGTTATTGCTTATTGTTATGCTGCAAAATTAGCATTATATCCTGACAACGCCAATGGAAAATGAATATTCTTTGGTGGGTTTATCCCTACTCTTGATGGGGAAAACCCTAAATAATCTAAAAATCTCTGCTTTACGTTTCCTCCATCTCGTGAGAAATAAGTAACTTTGTCGCCATATAACTGATATTTATAGTAAACAAGATGAAAACCGTTTTCGATTTTGCTGTCAAAGACAGAAAAGGCAAGGAGGTATCGCTGCGCGAGTATGCCAACGAGGTGCTCCTCATAGTAAACACCGCTACCAAGTGTGGCTTTACTCCTCAGTATGAGGAACTCGAAGCCCTCTATCAGAAATATCACACCCAGGGCTTTGAAATCCTCGATTTCCCCTGCAACCAGTTTGGCCAGCAGGCCCCCGGTACCGATGAGTCTATCCACAATTTCTGCAAACTCACCTACGGCACCGACTTCCCCCGTTTCAAGAAGGTCAAGGTCAACGGCGACGATGCCGACCCTCTCTTCCGTTTTCTGCAGGAGCAGCGCGGTTTTGCCGGCTGGGACGAGAGCCATCCCCTCACCCCAGTCCTCGACAAGATGCTCAGCGAGGCCGACCCTGACTACAAGCAGAAGAGCGATATCAAGTGGAACTTCACCAAGTTCCTCATCAACAAGCGCGGTATGGTGGTAGCCCGCTTCGAGCCCACCGAAAGCCTCGACAACATCAGCAAGGAAATAGAAAAACTCTTAGCCCAATAACAACGTGGAACATACCAAATGTCTCATCATCGGCAGCGGCCCCGCCGGCTATACAGCCGCCATCTACGCCGGCCGCGCCAATCTGCAGCCCATCGAGTATTGCGGTCTGCAGACGGGTGGTCAGCTCACCCAGACCACCATCGTCGAAAACTTCCCCGGCTATCCTGAGGGCGTCGATGCCAACCAGATGATGATGGAACTGCGCGAGCAGGCCGAGCGCTTCGGTGCCGACATCCGCGACGGCGTGGTGACGGCAGCCGACCTGTCCAAGCGTCCCTACATCGTGACCATCGACGACGGCACTCAGATAGAGGCCGACACCATCATCATAGCCACCGGCGCCAGTGCCAAATACCTGGGTCTGCCCGATGAGCAGAAGTACAACGGCATGGGCGTATCGGCTTGCGCCACCTGCGACGGCTTCTTCTACCGCAAGAAGGTGGTGGCTGTAGTGGGCGGCGGCGACACCGCCTGCGAAGAGGCATCCTATCTGGCCAACCTCTGCACCAAGGTCTATATGATTGTGCGCAAGCCCTACCTCCGCGCGTCTGACATCATGCGCCGCCGCGTCGAGGAAAATCCAAAGATAGAAATCCTCTACGAACACAACACCGAAGGACTCTATGGCGACAACGGCGTAGAGGGTGCCCACCTGGTGGCACGACGTGGCGAAGCCGATGAGCGTCACTACGATCTCCCCATCGACGGCTTCTTCCTCGCCATCGGCCACAAGCCCAACACCGACGAGTTCCGCGGACAGATAGACATGGACGAGCAGGGATACATCAAGACCCTCGGTGCCTCGCCAAGCACCAATGTCGAAGGCGTCTTTGCCGCCGGCGACTGTGCCGACCCCACCTACCGTCAGGCTATCGTAGCCGCCGGCAGCGGATGCAAGGCCGCGCTCGAGGCCGAGCGCTATCTCAACCGATAGGGTTGGCTGAGACTGATTACAGATACTGTATCTGACATTCCATCTGCAATATCTACACAATTCACCACATGCTTCTTGATTGAAGCAAGTGGTGAATTGTGTGTTATATAGGTGATTATTTATAGCCAAAAGCACAAATTATTCACTCAAAAGTGAATTAAATAAGAAATTATACTTACCTTTGCAGCAACAAGAACCCATACGACTATGACGACAATTTCATTAAAAACCATAGAGCAGAATGATAACGTAGGCATGTTCTCTATCTGTTTCGACGGAAGTGAGGAAAGCGAGTTCGAAAAGTTCCTGATTGAATTTAAGGATAATGCCACATATAACAAGGATTTTAATGTTATCCTTATGGCTTTATCCAAGATCATTGACAAAGGTGCCCTTGAACGTTTTTTCCGTAATGAAGGCAGAATGAACGACAATGTCAAAGCCTTGGCTATCGACTCACGCAGACTGCGACTCTACTGTCTACGCATATCTGACCAAATTCTCATACTTGGCAACGGCGGCATCAAGAACACACGCACATATCAAGAGGATGAGAAACTAAGCGGTTATGTGATGGACTTGCAGACATTTGACAGGGTGCTTGTCAAAGCACAAAAGTCAGGCAAAGTTACCATTGAGAAAAATATGATAACCGATATTCAAAGTGCTACTTTTGAAATATAACATACAGCTTATGATACAGAATGAATTGTTCAGACAGTGCCTCACCGCTATACCAGCTGAGCAGAAAGCAGAATTTGACCTTTCCTTTGGAATAGCAGAGCGCATCAGCGAAGTTCTAAAAAGCAAGAACCTCACTCAGAAGGATTTTGCCCACTTGCTGCACAAGCGAGATTCTGAAGTATCCAAATGGTTGACGGGCAGACACAACTTCACCATGCAGACCATAGCGAAGATAGAGACTGCACTGGGCTGCAAACTGATTTCCATCGTACGATGAAACCAAATACGCTCAAGGCCGAGCGCTATCTCAACCGATAGGGTTGGCTGAGACGTACACCTTATTATAATATATATAGCTATTTCCCCCGACTCTGGCTCTGCGGCCAGTGTCGGGGGAATTTGCGTGATGGGAAACAAATAGCGGGGGTCAAATATCAAAAAGCACACACATGAGAAGGCGATTATTGTTAATTTTGTAGGCGTAAAGAAATCTAACAATCACCACTCGCGGCCATGTTGCGGCGAGAAACATAACTATCTACGACATGAGAACTATTACTAAGAGTCTGCTCTGTGTGCTCTGCACACTTATGGGCATCACAGCCAATGCCGGCGACTATCGCGTTACCGATTTCGGAGCCAAAGCCGACGGCATCACGCTCAACACCAACATCATCCAGCATGCCATCGACCACGTGAGCAGCCACGGAGGCGGCAACCTGGTGTTTACGCCGGGCCGTTACCTTACGGGCACCATCTATCTGAAGTCTGATGTCACGCTGACGCTCGAAAACGGCGCCGAACTGCTGGGCTCTACCAATCCCTGGGACTACGACAAGAGTCCCGTGGTCAACTGGCAGTCGCTCATCTTTGCCTTCGGACAGAAGAACATCGCCATCCGTGGCAAGGGAACCATCAACGGACAGGGCGCACAGACCGCCTACAACCAGGTGGATATCATCAACCGCGGGCTCTACGACGACGCGCTGCGCAACGGCCGCCCCTATGAGGGCAACCGCCCGCAGAACATCTATTTCCGTGAGTGCGACAACGTGGTGGTCGAGGGCATCACCCTGCGCGACCCCGCCAGCTGGAACCAGACCTACGACCAGTGCCGCAATCTGCTGGTCGAGGGCATCACCGTAGACAGCAAGTCGTACTGGAACAACGACGGCATAGACGTCGTAGACTGCGACGGAGTGGTGATACGCCACTGCACCATCGACGCTGCCGACGACGTGTTCTGCTTCAAGTCCCACTCTGCCGACCACATCTGCCAGAACGTGGTGGTCGAAGACTGTGTGGGCCGCTCCAGTGCCAACGGTCTGAAGTTTGGCACCGTATCACGCGGAGGTTTCCGCAACTTCAAAGTCAAGAATCTTACCATCTATAACACGTATCGCTCTGCCATCACCTTCGCTACTGTCGATGGAGGTATCATCGACAATATCGAGGTCGATGGCGTGCGGTCCATCAACACCGGCAACGTAATCTTCCTGCGTACCGGCGAGCGATGGAACAAGGGCAAGCGCCCATCCATGAGCAACATTACCATACGCAATGTCTATGCTGAGATACCCTCTTTCAAGCCCGACGCTGGCTACAGCTATGAAGGACCGGTAGAGGATATGCCACGCAACATCTCGCCGGCCAGTATAGTGGGCATCCCCACCTGCAAAATCAAGAACGTGACGCTGCAGAACATCGAGATAGTCACCCCCGGCGGCGGCAACCCGCTCTTTGCCTACCGCGGCACCACGGCCAAAGACCTCGACAGCATCCCCGAGATGATTAAGTCTTACCCCGAGTTCTCCCAGTTCAAGGAGCTGCCCGCATGGGGCTTCTATCTGCGCCATGCCGAGAATGTCACCTTCGACAACATCGTCTTCCGTGCGCTCAAGCACGACTACCGTCCGGCCATCGTAGCCGACGATGTCAAGGGGCTGACCCTGAAAGACATGCAGTATATAGAGCCCGACAGCAAGGGCAAGGTACAGGAAGTGCTATACCACTCTACACGCAACAAGTAACACCTAAACCATAACTATTATGAACAAGATAAAGACTCTGCTCTGCGCCACCCTGCTGGCCCTGACTTCCATCTCGGCCATGGCCAAAGACTATCAGGCTGTAGCCTTCGGCGTGAAGAGCGACGGAGTGACCAACAACACCCGCTCCATACAGCATGCCATAGACTATATCTCTGCTCAGGGCGGCGGACGCCTCGTCTTCTACGTAGGCCGCTACCTCACCGGAAGCATCGAACTCAAATCGGGCGTAACCCTCGTGATACACGAAGGAGCCGTGCTCATGGCCTCCCCCTCGGTCTACGACCATAAGGGCAGCCCCCGCCGCGCACTCATCCATGCCCAGGGACAGCACGACATAGCCATCATCGGCAAGGGCATCATCGACGGCAACAGCCGCGCGCTCATCGCCGACATTGCCGAGCAGACCGCTCGCGGATACGCCGACGCCAATGCCGAGGTGCCTGCCCTCATCGCCCTCGACCGCTGCAAAGGCGTGCAGACAAGCGGCGTCACCCTGCAGAACTATGCCTGCCCGCCACTGCAGTTTGACCACTGCCACAATGTCCAGGTCACAGCCGTGACCCTGGGTCTCTCCGACGCCGCCATGCCTCTCTATGAGGCCAAGGAGTGTGGAAAGATGACTGTCAAAGACTGTCTTACACAGCCCCGTTATTAACCTACTACCCAACAGCATAAAACTATGAGCAAGATAAGACATTTGATACTGGTGGCGCTGATGACCCTCGCTGCCACCAACGTCGCCGCCAAAGACTACCAGATGACCCTCTTCGGCATCAAGAGCGACGGAACCACCATGAACACCCGCTCCATCCAGAAGGCGATAGACTATATCGCACAGCAGGGCGGTGGCAGACTCGTATTCACCGTAGGCCGCTACCTCACAGGCAGCATCCACATGAGGTCCAACGTCACCCTGCACCTCAGTGAAGGCGCCATACTCGTGGGGTCGACCAATCCCTACGACTACGACATGGAGCTCAACTCTTGGTACGGACTCATCCTCGCCAACAAGCAAGACAACATAGCCATCACCGGCAAGGGAGTAATCGAGGGACAGGGCCGCGCGCTCGCCAACAACTTCCTGGCTCAGGCGTGCAACGGCATCATCAACGACCCGCTCAAGCTGGGCCGCGTGGCCAACCGCCCAAAGCTCATCTATTTCCGTGAGTGCAACCATGTCACCGTCAAGGACATTACGCTGCAGAACCCGGCCTTCTGGACCCAGACCTACGACCAGTGCGCCAACCTCGTCATCGATGGCATCACCGTGCACAGCCGCGCCTATTGGAACAACGACGGTATGGACATCGTAGACTGCAACGGAGCGCTAATCCAGAACTGCTACGTCGACGCCACCGACGACGCCATCTGCCTCAAGTCGCACGATGCCAAGAGCCTCTGCCAGAACATCACCGTGCGCAACAACAAGGCTTGCTCGAGCGCCAGCGGCATCAAGTTTGGCACCGCATCGGTAGGCGGCTTCAAGAACATACGCATCGTCAACAACACCATCTTCGACACCTTCCGCTCGGCCATCACCATACAAGCGGTGGACGGCGGACACGTGGAGAACATCATCGTAGACAGTCTGCGCTCCATCAACACCGGCAACCCCATCTATCTCGTTGTGGGCCAGCGACGTGGCGATGCCCATGAGCTCATCGAGGTCAACGACGACACCAACAAGCCCGGCCGCAGCCGTATGGACAATGTGCATATCTCCAACGTATATGCCGAGGTGCCCGGCACCAAGCCCGATGCCGGATACGAGTATGAGGGTCCTACCGAGGACAACCCACGCAACATCTCGCCCTCGGCCATCGTAGGACTTGAGAACAACCACATCACCAATGTGAGCATCGAGAATGTGGAGATAGTCTACCCCGGCGGAGGCGACCCCAACTACGCCCGCGTGGGAACCGACGAACTCGACAAGGTGCCCGAGATGCCTCGCGCCTATCCTGAGTTCTCCCAGCACAAGGAGCTGCCCGCCTGGGGCTTCTACGTGCGCCACGCCGACGGAGTGACCTTCCGCAACGTGCGCCTTACCGCCCGCAAGGCCGACTACCGCCCAGCCATCGTCCTCGACGACGTGAGCCGCGGCTCATTCACCAAAATCAAGGTGACAGAGCCCAAAGCCGGAAAGAAACAGCAGATTTTCGCACATAACTCCAAGCAGATTAAGAAGTAACTTAAGACCATAGCTACAAGCAGTCAGCCATCCGCCCGGCAACGGGAGAATGGCTGACTTTTGTTTTCGCACCTCTGCCCTGCCCCATCGCGGTCGCGGCGGCAAGCTCTACCACCTTCCGACACCACTGACAGACCGACACAAGCAATACTGCCAGACCACCGCGCACCCCACAGCAATACGAGAGGACATCGCCACACCCGCAAAAGCTATTGACAGCCACCATATTCACCACCATGGCTGCTGCGTGCCTTATGTTACGTATGCTCGTATCGTATGTCACGTGGGCCCGTGACTTCCGACACGTACTCACGTGACATACGATACGAGCCACCAAAGGCCATCAGCACATCGGTGCATCTGACCGAGACGGAGGCTAAGCTGGCTGCGACCGAGGCAGCGGCAAAGAAGAGGGCTGGACTCCATGTGAGAAGTCCAGCCCTGGTTATGGTAAGGCCGTTGCCTGTGGCAGTAAGGCTGGTCTATGCTTGCAGCCCGGTCGTGGGGTGAGGTTGGGCGTCGCCCTTGCGGCTCACCGCCCACATGCCGGCAAAGGTGAGTAGGCCATTGAGCATCAGCAGCTCGTAGCCGAAGTGATATCCGCAGAGGGCGGTGGTGGCGGTGTCTATGCCAAAGCAGATGAGGGGCGAGGCGACGGCAATATAGGGCACCCAGCGGTCGCGCACCGTGCGGCGGGTGAGCAGCGCAAAGCCAAACATGCCGAGCAGCGGACCATAGGTATAGGAACACATGACATAGATGGCGTCGAGCAGACTGGTGTTGTTGAACACGCGGAAGAGCAGGATGAAGAGGGCAAAGACCACAGCCATACCCACGTGGACACGATGGCGCAGGCGCTCGTCGTTGGCCCGCCCGCGTATGTCTACGCAGAACGAGGTGGTAAGCGAGGTGAGGGCCGAGTCGGCACTGGAGAACGACGCCGCCACGATGCCGATGGTGAAGAACACGACCACCGCCATGCCCAGCTCTCCCGAGGCGGCAAAGGCAGGCAGCAGCTGGTCGCCCGAGGCATCGACGCCCGTGCGCTGGGCGAGCATCATAAGCAGCACGCCCAGGGAGAGAAACAGCGCATTGGCGGGCAGAAACGCCACGCCATAGCTGCACATGTCCTTCTGCGCCTCGCGCAGCGTCTTGCAGGTCAGGTTCTTCTGCATCATATCCTGGTCGAGTCCGGTCATCACCACCACGATGAACACGCCGCTGAAGAACTGCTTCCAGAAGTTCTGCCGCGACACCCAGTCGTCGAAGACAAACACGCGGCTGTGGCCGCTGTCCATCACAGCGCCCATCACCTGGCCGAGGCTCATGTCGAGGGCATCGGTGACATGGACGATGATGAGTATCAGGGCGGCAAACATGCAGAGGGTCTGGAACGTATCGGTCCACACCAGTGTCTTCACTCCGCCGCGGCGCGTGTAGAGCCATATCGGCACCACCAGCAGCGGCACGGTGATGTAGAAGGGTATGCCCATGCTGTCGAAGACAAACTCCTGGAGGATGATGCACACCACATAGAAACGGGCGGCGGCGCCGGTCATCTTGGACAGCAGAAAGAACGAAGCCCCGGAGAGGTAGGAGCAGCGCCCCAGCCTCAGACTGAGGTAGGTGTAGATGGTGGTGAGGTCGTAGCGGTAGTAGATGGGCAACAGCACAAAAGCCACGACAATGTAGCCCAGGATAAAGCCCATGCAGGTCTGCAGATAGGTCATGTCGCTGGCGCCCACCATGCCGGGTACCGAGACAAAGGTGACGCCGGAGATGGAGGCGCCCACCATGCCAAACGCCACCATGTACCAGGGCGAGCGGCGGTTGGCGCGGAAGAATGTGTCATTGCTCGAGCCGCGCGTGGTGAGCCGGCTGAAGGCCAGCAGCAGCCCGAAATAGATCAAGACCGAAAAGAGTATAATCATAATGTGTCAAGCGTTGAATGAGGTGGGCGTCTGGCTGTCTATCTCGCGCAGCAGAGCCACGGCATCGCCCACGGTGGCTATCTGCGCCACGTGCATGAGCCGTCGGCCCTTGACCTCCTTGAGCTCACAGCGCCGCGGGTTGGCAGCCATGTAGTTGATGGCTTTGCCAAAGGCAGTGCTCTTGTAGTAGACGCTGTCTGGGTTGCCCACAAACTGAAGCGTCATGCGGCCCTGACGCAGGATAATCTTCTCGAAGCCAAGCCGCTTGCCCAGCCGGCGCAACGCCACGACCTGCATGAGCTCCTCGCCCTCGTGGGGGATGGGTCCGAAGCGGTCGATGAGCCTCTGGCGATAAGCGTCGAGCTCGCGGTCGTCGGTAATGTTGTCGAGCTCGCGGTAGAGCAGCATCCTCTCGCTCGAGCCGGGCACATAGGTGTCGGGGAAGTACATCTCGAGGTCGCTCTCCACGGCACAGTCGTCGACAAACTCGCCGCTGATGTCGCGGCCGGCAGCCATCTCGTCGGCATAGATGTCCTGGAACTCATCGTTCTTGAGTTCGGTGACCGCCTGGGAAAGTATCTTCTGATACATTTCATACCCGAGGTCCTCCATGAAACCGCTCTGCTCGGCGCCCAGCAGATTGCCGGCGCCGCGGATATCCAGGTCTTGCATGGCGAGGTTGAAACCACTGCCCAGTTCAGAGAAATTCTCAAGCGCTTCAAGCCGGCGGCGCGCGTCGGGCTTGAGCAGCGATTTGGGGGGAGCCAGCAGATAGCAGAAGGCCTTGCGGTTGCTTCGGCCTACCCTTCCGCGCATCTGGTGCAGGTCTGAGAGACCAAAGCGGTGGGCATCGTTGATTATGATGGTATTGGCATTGGATATATCGATGCCGTTCTCGACGATGGTGGTAGAGAGCAGCACGTCGTAGTCGTAGTTGATAAATCCCATGATGACCTGCTCGAGCTCGTCGGGCGGCATCTGGCCGTGGCCGATAGCCACACGGCAGTCGGGCACATACTTGTGGATGAGGTTGGCTATCTCGGGCAGATTGGAGATGCGGTCGTTGACGAAGAACACCTGTCCGTTGCGGCTCATCTCAAAGTTGATGGCTTCGGCGATGACCTCGTGGCCATAGGTGTCGACCTCGGTATGCACGGGATAACGGTTGGGCGGCGGTGTGCGCATCACACTCATGTCGCGAGCACCCATGAGCGAGAACTGCAGGGTGCGGGGAATGGGGGTGGCCGACATGGTGAGCGTATCGACATTGGTCTTCATGGTGCGCAGCTTCTCCTTGGTCGAGACGCCAAACTTCTGCTCCTCGTCGATGATGAGCAGCCCCAGGTCTTTCCACTTGACGGTCTTGCTGATGAGCTTGTGGGTGCCCACGAGGATGTCTATCTTGCCGTCGGCCAGGTCTTTCAGCACCTGGGTGGTCTGGCGCGCCGTGCGGGCACGGCTGAGATAGTCTACGCGCACGGGGAAGTTCTTCAGACGGTTGCGGAAGGTCTGGTAGTGTTGGAAGGCGAGCACGGTGGTAGGTACCATCACCGCCACTTGCTTAGAGTCGCACGCGGCCTTAAAGGCAGCGCGCACGGCGACCTCGGTCTTGCCGAAGCCCACATCTCCGCAGACGAGGCGGTCCATGGGGCGGGCACGCTCCATATCGGCCTTCACCTCCTGGGTGGCTCGCAGCTGGTCGGGGGTATCTTCGTAGAGGAAGCTGGCCTCGAGCTCGTGCTGCATGAAGGAGTCGGCGCTGAAGGGGAAGCCCTTCTCGTGACGGCGACGGGCATAGAGCTTGATGAGGTCACGGGCAATATCCTTGATGCGCTTCTTGGTGCGCTCCTTGAGACGGTCCCAGGCGCCGGTGCCCAACGTGGAGAGGCGGGGGGGCTCTCCGGTGTCCTGGCGGCGGTACTTGCTGATTTTGTAGAGCGAGTGGATGGAGACATCGACCTTGTCGTTGTGCTGGTAGATGATGCGTATCACCTCCTGATAACTGTCGCCCACGGGCACGCGCACCAGGCCGCCAAACTTGCCGATGCCGAGGTCGACATGGACAATGAAGTCGCCGGGCTCGAGCTCGTAGAGCTCCTTCATGGTAAGCGCCATCTTGCCGGAACGGGCGCGGTCGCTGCGGAGGCTGTACTTGTGGAAACGGTCGAATATCTGGTGGTCGGTGAAGCAGCAGATGCGCAGCGCATTGTCGGCAAAACCGCTATGGAGGGCCTTGTCGACGCCCTCGAAGTCGATGCCGGTACGCTGGGCGTCAAGGTGGGAGCGCTCGCGGTCGCTGCCCATCTCGGCGAAGATTTCGCGCAGACGCTGTTGCTGCTTGGCGCTGTCGGCAAGGATAAAGAGGCGGTAGCCCTGGAGCAGATAGTCTTCGAGCGACTGGCGCAGGAGGTCGAAATTCTTATGGAAGAGGGGTTGCGGGGTGATGTTCATGGCGATGGTAGCCGTGGCGCCAGACTGGGCGTCGGCATGGGCGCCCACATTCATGCCAAACCACACGTGGCGGAGGCGTGCCTGAAGGGTGTCGTACTGCGACGGCGGACAGAGAGCCCACTCGCGCCGCATCTCGCGCTCTATCTGCTGGCGCTCCATCTCGGTGGCGCCCTCAAGCCGCTCGGTGAGAGCCTGGGAGGAGAAACCCTCGCTATAGACGCGCGCCACCACGCTGCCCACGTAGTCGAAGTCGGGGGCAACGAGCAGCGTATCGTCGGGCACGAACTGCAGGAAGGACACGCGCTCGGTGGCGGTCTGGGCAAGTTCGGGCAGGATGTCTATCTCGGACTTGCGGTCCTTGGACAACTGGTCCTCGACCTCAAAGGTACGGATGGTATCAATCTCGTCGCCGAAGAAGTCGACGCGGTAGGGATACTCGCTCGAGTAGGAATAGATGTCGATGATGCTGCCGCGCTGGGCATACTGACCTGGCTCATAGACATAGTCGACCATCTCGAACCCCAGATCGCGCAGACGATGGGCGACATCGGTGATGTCGATGGTCTGACCCGTGGTGAGATGGATGCGGTGATCGTCGATGTTCTGCTGCGACGCCACCATCTCGGCCAGAGCCTCTGGGTGGGTGACCACATAGAGCACGTCGCCACTGCTGCGCGAGCTGAGACGGCCGAGCACCTCGGTGCGCAGTATCTCGTTGGCGGCATCGCGCTGGCCGTGGCGCACGGAGCGCCGGTAGCTCGAGGGGAAAAAGAGCACGCGCTCCTGGCCCATAATCTGAGTAAGATCGTGGTAGAAATAGCCCGCCTCGTCGGCATCGGGGAGGATAAAGACCACGGGGACGGCCACTCTGTCGGCCACCGAGGCAAAGAGCAAAGGCGTGGCCGACGCCTGTGCACCTTGTATATAGATATGGCGGGTGGCAGGTTCGGCCAAAACCTTAACGAGCGCACCCGCTTGCGGGCACGCTCCGTAGAGTCTGCTTAAATCTTCTATCGTCATAGGCGTGAAATCCCTTCACTCAAAGAGAGGGATGGCTCAGGCTTTGGGCAAGGCAGGATAATGGCGGAACCAGCCGTCCCAACGGAGACGCATCACACCAAAGAAAGCCTCACCGAAGATGCCACCGCTCATCTTGCTGACACCCTCGCGACGGTTGACAAAGATGACGGGCACCTCTTTGATTTTGAACCCTATCTTGTAAGCGGTAAACTTCATCTCAATCTGGAAGCCGTAGCCCTTGAAGCGTATCTCGTCGAGGGGGATGGTGGCAAGCACACGGCGGCGGTAGCACTTGAAGCCGGCGGTGGTGTCGTGGACCTTGAAGCCGGTGACCATGCGCACGTATTTGGACGCGAAATAGCTCATCAGCACGCGCCCGATGGGCCAGTTGACGACATTGACACCGCTCACATAGCGCGAACCGATAGCTACATCGTAGCCCTCGTCATGACAGGCAGAGTAGAGGCGTGGCAGGTCGGCAGGGTCGTGACTGAAATCGGCATCCATCTCGAAGATGTAGTCGTAATTGTGCTCAAGCGCCCACTTGAAGCCAGTGATATAGGCGGTGCCGAGTCCGAGTTTGCCGCTGCGCTCGATGAGGAACAGGCGGTCGCCAAACTCGTCGGCCATAAGGCGCTTGACTATCTGGGCAGTACCATCGGGGCTGCCGTCGTCGATGACCAAGATGTGAAAACACTTGTCCAAGGAGAAAACCGCACGAACGATTTTCTCCATATTTTCCTTCTCGTTGTATGTAGGAATAATTACAATACTATCGCTGGTATTCATACCTCTCCATTTTTCTTACAAAGATAGTGCAAGTCGAAGACAATGCAAAGAAAAACACGAAGTTTTTTTCGTTTTGCATGGTTAAGACGCCGCCTATCTTATCCAAAGTAGTGCAAGTCGAAGACAATGCAAAGAAAAACACGAAGTTTTTTTCGTTTTGCACGGTTAAGACGCCGCCTATCTTGACTAAAGATGGTGCAAAGGGAGCAAAACTGAAAAGAAAGCACATTGACAGTGCAGCTGTGGCCTCGGTCGCTGCGATAAACGAGGGCGTGAGAAAACTACGGATAGTGGGTGCCACTCTCCCGCTCACGGAAACAAACCTGGAGGAGATGACATCTGCGGTGATTTCAAGGTTTGAAACGGGGAATGCAAACTCGGAAATGAATATGGCAAACCATGATTTCTGCATTTCAAGCCGCAGACCCGACTCAGAGTGGCTCGCAGCGGGGTTGCAGACGGCGAGCGGGTGGATGGGCGTCGTGGAGAAACTGACGGCGTGGGCGGAGAAACTGACGGCGCAGGCGGAGAAGCAGAAAAAAGAACAGGGAATAAGCGGTAAGATACCGACTTATCCCCTGTAGATATTATTAAGTTAGATTTAGTATATCTTGCTCTCTTGCTGCGTTATGCCAGAGCTATCCATTCGTAGATGAATGAGCATACACCGAAGAGCAGCACACCTGTGGTACAAACGGCGAGGGCGAGCTTGGTGCTCGTGGCGCTCTGGAATGTAGGCAGAGGATGCTCGTTGGGCTTGATGTACATAGCCTTGACGATGAGCAGATAGTAGTAGAGAGATATCACGGTGTTGACCAGCGCGATGAATACCACGATGTAGGCCAGCGCTCCGGTGGTGGTGGCCAAGTCGGCGCCCTTGACAGCTGCCATGAAGACGAAGAACTTGGAGAACATACCAGCGAAGGGAGGAATACCACCCAGGGAGAACAGGGCGAGGGTCATGAGGAAGGCCAGACGCGGATTGGTCTGATACAGCCCGTTGTAGCTTTCCATATCTACCACGCCGTTGTTGTGCTCCTCGATAGACGAGATGATGGTGAACACAGCCATATTGGCTACCACGTAGATGAGCACGTAGAAGCTGAGGGCGTAGACCGATGTGGCCTGGTTGCCCACGATGGCGAGCACGATGTAACCTGCCTGAGAGATAGAGCTGAACGCCATGAAGCGCTTCAGGTCGCTCTGATGGATGGCGAAAAGGTTGGCCACGGTGATAGACAGCACGATGACGATGAAGAGCATGTACTGCCAGTACTCGACCATGGGACCGAAGACCTTCATCAGCACGGTGCAGAGCGTGAAGGCTGCGGCTCCCTTAGAGATAACCGACAGATAGCCGGTAACGGTGGTGGGAGCGCCCTGGTAAGAGTCGGCTGTCCAGAAGTGGAAGGGCACGAGAGAAATCTTGAAGCCCAGACCGCTGACGAAGAACACCAGACCCACGATGACCATAGGAGTGGCAGAGAGTCGCATCACTACGTCGTCGAAGTAGAGTGTACCTACTGCGCCATAGAGCAGACTGATACCATAGAGCATCACGCCGCTCGAGAAGGTGGCGGTGAGGATGAACTTGGCACCTGCCTCGGCTGAGTTGTGGCGGTACTTGTCGAACGCCACCAAGCAGGCCATGGGCACCGAAGCCAGCTCAAGACCCAGGAAGAACAGCAGGAAGTGGTTGGCACTTACCATCATGTTCATACCCAAGAGGGTGGCGAGGGTGAGCATGTAGAACTCGCCCTCCTTGAAGAAGGTATCGGGGCGGCGCATCCACTCGCGGCTCTGGATGAGCACGATGAGTGTGCCGAAGGCGAGGATGCTCTTGATGATACCGATAGAGGGTGTGGTATAATACATGCCGCCAAAGGTAACGGCAGACTCTACGGGAGCGAGATTGAGCAGGGTGTGGGCAAGCATGAGCACACACACCAGCGGACCAAACCATGCACGGGGAGCCTTGAAGTCGGCGCCAGCCTGTACATCGGCTACACGGGGGGCAGTAAAGAAGTCTGCAATGAAGACGATTACCAGAACAGCCATAAGGCTTACTTCGGGCATCATATGTAAAAACTGACTATAATCAATATTCATTTCTTTTAGATACTTAATCGTTAGACATTACAGTTTACTGGGCTATCGCAACAAAGTTGCCGATATGCTGGATGATAGGGCCTACTGCATCGTAGATAATCTCCTGTGCCCAGAAAGGCGCAGTACCGAGACCGGCTACGCAGAAGATAAGTCCACCCACAGCCAAGCGCTCGTCCCAAGTAGCATCGGTGAGCTTGAGGAACTCGGGGTTGGGTATCTTCTGGAACAGAATCTTGCCCACAACACGCAGGATGTACACGGCTGTCACTACGATAGAGGTACAAGCCACGATGGTACATACGCGGTGGAAGGTATCGGCGTTCTGGAACGAACCTACGAAGATGGTCATCTCGGCCACGAAGCCAGAGAAACCGGGGAGACCCAGGTTGGCCAAACCTGCCACTACATAGGAAACGGCGAGGAAAGGCACTACCTTCATCAGTCCGCCGAGATAGCGTACGTCGCGAGTGCCGGCACGGTGGTAAATCATACCGATGACAGCAAAGAAGAGGGCTGTCATCAGACCGTGGGACAACATCTGGATAACGGCACCGGTGATGGCGGTCTGGGTAACCATGCAGAGGGCGAAGAGCACCATACCGCAGTGGGATACCGAGCTATAGGCATTGATGTACTTGAGGTCGGTCTGCACACAGGCTGAGAGCGCTCCATATACCACAGAGATGGTGGTGAGGATGAGGAACACAGGTGCCCAGGTGTCGAGAGCGGAAGGCATGAGATACATCGCAATGCGGAAGCAGCCGTAGCCACCGAGCTTCATCAGCACACCGGCGTGGAGCATAGACACGGCGGTAGGGGCGCTGGCATGACCGTCGGGCGACCATGTGTGGAATGGGAAGAGGGCTCCCAGCACGCCGAAACCGATGAAGAGCAAGGGGAAGAAGATGTTCTGCACATTCTCGGGGATATTGGCCATAGCCGCAATCTCATTGATGTTCATCGTGGTGGCTCCACTGAAGAAGTAGATGGCCAGGATGCCGATGATGAGCAGCGCCGAACCACCCATAAGCATCAGGGTGAGCTTCATGGCGGCATACTCCTTGGCGCCTGTACCCCATACTCCGATAAGCAGATACATAGGGATAAGGGCTACCTCGTAGAACATGAACATGGTGAACATATCTACCGAGATGAAGAAGCCGAACACACCGGTGCTGAGCAGGGTGAACCAGAGGAAGTATTCCTTGTGGTTGGACATGGCCTGCCAAGAGGCGAAGGTTCCGGTGAAGACAATGATGGCCGACAGCAGGAGCATCACGACCGAGATGCCATCGACGCCTACGCTGTAGGCGATATGGAGCGAGGGGAACCATGCCACGCTGTAGGTGAACAGCATGGGGTCGGTGTTACCGGCATGGCGCATCTGTATAAAAGTAACGGTAAGCCAGATGGCAAGGACCAACAGGGCGCTGGCGCCTGCTACCATTACGCCACGTACCTGAGCCAGGTTCTTGGAAAACCAGAGCCCGAGGAGCATCAGGACGGGGATAACTACGAATAATGTTAATATACTCATAATGATAATGCTCTAAAGACAAAGAAGGATTAATGATATAGCTACACTTCCCGTGATAAACCATACGGCATACTGGCGCACGTCGCCACTCTGCCATGGACGGATAGACTCACCGGCTTCCTGTGTACCCCATGCCATGAAGTTCATGGTGCCGTCGATGACGCGGCGGTCAAACCATGCGATGGGCTTGGAGAAGAGTCCGAAGACTATCTTGTGGGTGAAGAACTGCCATGCGTCGTCGATGTAGAAACGGTTGAGGGCAGCCTTGTGCAGCACAGGCATACGCTTGGCCAGAGTGTCGGCCAGCGGAGTCTTCTTGGGAGCGTACATATAGGTGGCAAGGGCAATGCCGATGACAGCCACCACAATGCTGGTAGTAGCCACCTGAGCGTTGATGTGGATATCGTAGCTCTGGCCGGTAGCCGAAACAAAGTGGCCGAAAGGAATGAGACCGGCTACACACGAGATGATGGCAAGGAACACCAGCGGACCCCACATTACGAAGGGCACCTCTTGTGGCTTGCGACGGTGTTCGGGGTCAAGTTCGTAGTAGCTCTGGCCCCAGAATATCACGTAGTAGAGACGGAACATGTAGAAAGCGGTCATACCGGCAACCAGTGTCATGAAGTAGCCCATGAAGGGAGAGAACTGGAAGCAGGCGGTGATGATTTCATCTTTAGAGAAGAAGCCTGCAAAGGGAGGGATACCGGCGATGGCAAGACATCCGATGAGGAAGCAGACATTGGTAATGGGCATATACTTGTGCAGACCTCCCATATACTCCTTGAAGTTGCTGCCGATAATCACGATGATGGCACCGGAGCAGAGGAAGAGCAGGGCCTTGAACATGGCGTGGGTAAAGAGGTGGAACATACCGGCCATATAACCCAGACCACCCTCGTGGTTGTCGATGGCGGTACATACGCCAAGGGCTACCAGCATATAGGCTATCTGAGAGATGGTCGAGAAGGCCAGACCACGCTTGATGTCGCGCTGACAGCAGGCTACGGCTGCGGCATAGAATGCGGTGAAGGCAGCGATGTAGGCCACATAGTGCAGGGCGTTGGGGGCGTAGTTCACCCAGATGGGGAACAGGCTGGCCACCTGGTATACACCAGCCACAACCATGGTGGCGGCGTGGATGAGCGCTGACACGGGTGTGGGGCCTTCCATAGCGTCGGGCAACCAGATGTGCAGCGGGAACATGGCACTCTTACCGGCACCACCGATAAACATCAGGAACAGGGCAGTAGGCAGGACAAATGCTGCACCATGCAACTTCAGCACCAGGTCGTGGTCGGCAGCCAGGTCGTAGTTGAACGTGCCTACATAGAAGCTGTAGAAGAGAATACCGATGAGGAAGAAGAGGTCGGCGAAGCGAGTTACGATAAACGCCTTCTTGCTGGCGTGGACAGCGGCATGCTTGGGGTAATAGAAACCGATAAGCAGATAAGAGCACACGCCCACCAGCTCCCAGAAGAGATACATCTGGAAGAGGTTGGTGGCAACCACCAGACCCAGCATGGACATCGTAAACAGGCTCAGGTAAGCGTAGAAACGCTGGAAGCCCTTCTCATAGCCTTCAACCTCATAGTTCTCGTCGCGCTCGGCCATATAACCAAACGAATAGATATGAACCATAAAGCTGACAGTAGTGATGACGATGAGCATCATCACGCTGATAGGCGTAAGGCGGAAACCGATGTTGAAGGTAAGCAACTCGCTAAACTTCAACCAGCTATAATTGAACACGGTAACGGTGTTGTAGGCGCCAGTGACGGCATCTCTTCCCTCTACGAAGAAATACTTGTAGGCGGTATATACCGACATGGCGAATACGCAGCCCAGCACGATGGTGCCGATGACACCCGCTACCTGCTTCTTCATCTTCATGCCCGCAAGTCCTAACACAAGGAAACTCAGCAACGGCAGAAGAAGTATCAAAAATGCATAACTGTACATAGTGTCTTAGAATTTCATGTTTTCAATACTGTTCACCTGGTCACTGTGATAGTTACGGTAAACATTAATAATAATAGCCAGCGCAACAGCAGTCTCGGCAGCACTCACACCGATAGAGAAAAGTGTGAAGAAGAAGCCTTCCATCTCACCGGGGAAAAGGATGCGGTTCATCACGGCAAAGTTCAAGTCGACAGAGTTGAGTATCAGCTCGACCGAGATGAGCATGGCCACGAGGTTGCGGCGTGTGACAAATCCGAATACACCTATAAAGAACAGCAATGCACTAAGTGTAAGGAAAAACTCTACGGGAATATTCATTTCTGGTCCTCCTTTCTTGCAATCATGATGCCTCCGATGATACAAGCCAGCAAGAATACTGATATCAACTCGAAGGGTAATACATACTGATATTTCTCTGAACCCACAAGGGCTGTACCTATCTCCTGCATGGTTACCTCCTTGTCGGCCAAGTTGGCTGCCATGTCGATAAACTTATGCTTGAGGATTACGCCCACTACTGTGGCGAGGCCCAGCAGTGAGATGAGCAGTCCGCCCATCAGGCGTGAGCCCTTGAAGTGTTCGGTCTTGCCCTGGAGGGCGCGCTTGTTGACCAGCTGGATGGCAAAGACATACATCACGGTGATACCTCCGGCGTAGACAGCTATCTGGGCAGCACCCAGGTAGGTATAGTCGAGCAGGAAGTAAAGACCGGCGATGCCGAAGAGCACAAACAGCAGGAAGGTGGCTGCACGCATGATGCTGCGGGTCAGCACACACATTAAGGCTGAGCCAAGAATGACTACGGCCAGAATACAAAACATTACAATATTTGCCATAATCGGTTTACTTGGTTTTGGTGTTAAACTTACCTATTTCCAGGGGAGCGCCGCCATCAATGAGGTTGGGCAGCGAACCGCCTTTGTATACTTCCTTGTCCAGATGATAGACGAGCTTGTCACGGTCGAAGACAGCGTTTTCGAAATCGTTGACAAACTTGATGGCTCCGAAGTTACATGCATTGACGCAGAGCTCGCAGAACATGCAGTCGCCCAGGTCGTACTGGTAATCTACCAGCTGGCGCTTCTTCTTGCCTGTCTCGGGGTCCTCCACCATCTCGGTAACAATCTTGATGGTGTCATTGGGGCATGACTTCTCACAGAGTGTACATCCCACACACTTGTAGCTCTCGTCCTCGTTGCGCTCGAAAACCAGGCGTCCGCGGAATCGGGGCGAAATGTGGAGTGTAGTCTTGCGGTTCTCGGGATACTGCTCGGTGCTCTTGGGTGTGAAGTACTCCTTCATGGTAGTCTTCATACCTGTGGCAAGCGTCTTCACGCCATCGGCAATACCTTTGAAATATGAATTGTTAGACATACTTTGTTATTAATCTATTGTTGAATTACGGTTTGATATTTCGCAGATTATCCGTGGAAGCCCAGCGCTACGCATACGGTCATCAGCACGAGGATAATCAGAGACAGAGGCATGAGATACTTCCACTCGAGGGTAAGTATCTGGTCGATACGCAGACGGGGGAAAGTCCAGCGTACCCACATCAGAATCCATACCACGGCGAAGGTCTTGCCGAAGAACCAGATAAATCCGGGGATGAGGTTCATCAGATTGTCGAAGCCCTCGATACCGATATTGAGAGGCGCCCAGCCACCGAGGAATACGGTAGAGGCGATGCCCGAGATAACGAAGAGGTTGAGGTACTCTGCCAGATAGTAGAAGCCGAAGCCCATACCCGAATACTCGGTGTGGTAACCGGCTGTCAGCTCGCTCTCAGCCTCGGCCAGGTCGAACGGGCCACGATTGGCCTCGGCGTTACCGGCTACGAGGAATACGAGGAAAGCCAGGATGGCAGGCACGTGGCCCTTGATGATGAGCCAGCTCCAAGGACCAACCTGAGCCTCAACGATACCGCTCACCTGCATGGTGCCTGTGAGGACTACGGCAGAGATCAGGCAGAGGCCGAGCGACATCTCATAGGAAATCATCTGCACGGCGCCACGCATAGCCGACACTACCGAATACTTGTTGTTGGAGCCCCATCCGGCGAGGAACACGCCGAGTACGCCTATCGAGCTGATGGCGGTGATGAGGAACAGGCCCACGTTGAAGTCGAGGATATGCGCACCCATGTTCCATGGCAGGAATGAGAAGGTGCCCACCGAGGCGATAATCACAAGGAAAGGAGCGATGTAGTAGAGCATCTTGTCGGCTCTGTCGACAACGAAGATTTCCTTGATAAGCATCTTGAGCACGTCGGCGAAGACCTGGAAGATACCCCAAGGACCTACTCGCATCGGGCCCAGACGGCACTGGAAGTAGGCACACACCTTGCGCTCCATGAAGATGAGGGCGATGGCTATCAGCGCATAGGCGGTAAGGATGCCTACACCCACGAGCACGCACTCTATCAGTATCGACCAGAAGTCGCCCAGCCCGAGGGTCTGGCGCAGAAGACTGTCGATGGCGGTTGTTACTATACTAAAATCAAACATCATTATGTTCTCTTTTTACTTATACATTATTATATTATTATCTGTCGAGGTCGGGGATTACGAAGTCGATGGCAGCACCGGTGGTGATGAGGTCGGCTATCTTCTGACCACGGAGCATAGGGTCGAGGGCGCCGGTAAGCGACAGACCCATCGGGCGCATCTTCATACGGTAAGGCATCTTGTCGCCACGTGAGTCGAGATAGACGCCAAACTCGCCGCTGGCTCCTTCTACAGAGAAATACCACTGTCCCTCGGGAACCTTGATGATGGGCTTCTGCTTGATGTAGTATTCGCCCTCGGGGATATGGTCTATGAGCTGCTCGATGATGTCGAGACTCTGATAGAGCTCCTTGATGTGACAGTAGTAGCGGTCCATAGAGTCGCCGCCGGTCATGGTTATCTCCTTCCACTCCACCTTGTCGTAGAGGGCATAGGGATGACGCTTGCGGGTATCGTTGGCCCAGCCTGCGGCACGTCCGGCAGGACCGGTCACGGCATAGTTGATACAGTCGTCCTTGCCCATGGGGCCAACACCTTCGAGACGGTTGTGGGTAATCACGTTATCGCCGAAGACGTCGAGATATTCCTGTATCATCGGGCGCAGATAGGCGCAGAGCTTCTTGACATTGTCCACGAAGTTGGGGTCAATGTCGGCCTGCAGTCCGCCGATGCGATAATAGTTCTGTATGAGTCGGCCGCCGGTAGTTTCCTCCATCACGTTGAGCACGTGCTCACGGTCGCGCATGCAGTAGAGGAAAGCGGTGAGGGCACCGAGGTCCTGTGCGGTACAGCCCAGATAGAGCAAGTGGGAGTCGATACGCTGCAGCTCGTCCATGATGGTACGGATATACTGTATGCGCTCGCTGAGCTCTATGCCCATAGCCTCTTCGATGACGCCCACGAGAGCGTGGCGGTGCATCATGGCCGAGAGGTAGTTGAGACGGTCGGTCAGGGCGAGGGTCTGTGGGTAGGTCATATTCTCCCACATCTTCTCGATACCGCGGTGGATATATCCCAGGTGGGGATAGATGCGCTTCACGGTTTCGCCGTCCACTACGGTCTGCAGGCGCAGCACGCCATGGGTGGATGGGTGGTTGGGGCCTACATTGATTACATATTCATCTTCGTCGAAGAGTCTCTTCTCGGTGGCTACCAGATGACCGTTCTTGTCGAGCGAGTATTCTACGGTGTAGTCGCTCTCGGGCTCGTCGGTACAGGGGAACTGGTTGGCCTCGGGGCTCATGTCGAAGTCCTTGCGCAGGGGATGACCCTTGAAGTCGGTGCGCAGGAAGAGGCGACGCATGTCGGGGTGGCCGAGGAACTTGATGCCCACGAAGTCGTAGACCTCACGCTCGAGCAGGTCGGCCACCTTCCACAGATTGATTACCGTGGGGATAACGTCGCTGCCATCCACCTTCTTGGCGATGGTTCTCACCGAGCAACGCTCGGCAGTGTCTGTATTTTCGAGAATGTAGATACATCCGAGTCCTTCCTCACCGAAGTCTTCACCGATGATGGTAACAAGGTAGTCGAAGTGTTTCTCGTTCTTCAATTTCGCCATCTCCTCGGCGAAATTGTCAAAACTCAGTTCTATGTTATTCAGCTTCATATTCTTATACCTTATTATATATTAGTCATCAAGTCCCTTCTGTGGGTCGAAGCCTTCGGGCACTTGGGTCACGATGATAGGCTTCTTGTTGCCCAACTTGTTGGCATCAGAGAGGTTCTCGTTGCTCAGACCGCGCAGACCACCCTGACTCATGGAGAGATTCTTCTCATCAGCAGTCATCTTGTGGTTGGCGCCGCCAAAGAATTTCTCGACCTTCACCTTGCGCTGCAGCTGCATCATGCCGTAGAGGATAGCCTCGGGGCGTGGAGGGCAGCCGGGGATGAACACATCCACAGGCACCAGCTCGCTGATACCGCGCACCACGTTGTAGCTCTTCTTGAAGGGGCCGCCGCTAATGGTGCATCCGCCTACAGCCACTACATACTTGGGCTCGGCCATCTCGTCATACAGACGCTTGAACACTGGTGCCATCTTGTTGGTGATTGTACCGGCACACATGATAAGGTCGGCCTGGCGTGGAGAGTTACGGGTCACCTCGAAGCCGAAGCGAGAGAAGTCGTAACGGGCACAGCCTACGGCCATAAACTCAATACCACAGCACGATGTTCCGAAGGTAAGCGACCACAGCGAGTTGCTGCGACCCCAGTTGATGGCGGCGTCGAGTGAGCTCACCACCACATTGGCACCGCCCTCATTGAGCTCGGCGGCAATCTTCTCCAGCGTGTCGTTGTCCTTAAACTCGTCGTAAGGAATGCTCTTGATAGAGGCTCTGTTCTTTACTTCCATTCCAATGCTCCTTTCCGCCAGGCGTAAGCCAGGCCAAATACCAATACCAACAGGAAGAAACTGATGCTCACGAGGGCCAGACTTCCATACTGCTTAACGACTACAGCCCAAGGATAGAGCAACATAGTCTCGATGTCGAACATCAGGAAAAGGATGGCGAAGAGGTAGTAACCGATGTGCGAGGGCAACCATGAGCTGCCGCGCGTGGGGATACCACACTCAAAGGGCTCACCTTTTACCGGATTGTACGAACGGGGACCGATGAGCTTGGCAATGACATAAGCAGCCACCACCAAGGTTACAGCCGTTAGCATAACGGTAATCAACAAAGTGAAATTCATAAAAATTATAACGTTATTAATAAATTATTATGCGCAAAAGGCGTTTTGTCACCTTCAAGTTGCAAAGTTACTACTTTTTTTGGTAACATTAGTCATTATTAACTGAAAAAACACCTATTTATATATACGCACGCCCGCAGGCGCGAGCAAAGTGGCATTTTTGGTGACAACCTGACTCACAAGCGACACCATCTACCCATGCACCGACGGCCGGCGGCAACTTGGAGAGACTACCTCCTTCCGCATCGCCACAGTCACCGCGCACCGCTCCCCGTCGCCACGGTTGCCCGACATAATCTTTGCAAGTTCATCGGTCACCGCAGCCAGCCTCTTGGGCGGCTCGTAACATAAGGTACGTGAGCTCGTGACGCAAGATACGTGACCTCGTGACTTATGTCACGTGGGCTCGTGTCTTATGTTACGAGCCGACAACCGTCATCAGAACATCGCCAAACCTGCTGACAACAAGCGTATTGGGTACCTCTCTGCTATCTCCGTCGACTACGAGCCAGACAGAACCCTTCCGGCCGCCTCCATGGCTGCCTGGGCGGAGGCTGTAGTGAGAGACTGGCTATCCCGCCTCATGGGCGACGGTCTGCACCTGGCTCCGCCCCTCGCCCCTGCCCCACTCCATGCTTGCGACGGTTTACGTCGCCGCCGGCAAGACAGGCTCGGGGACAAAAAAAAGACTTCCATCACTGCCCAGAGGCAGGAATGAAAGTCTTGATGTTGTGTTTGTATCAATACAAATGACGTTTCACTTTCTCAAGGTAACGCTGTGTACTCGCCACGGTGTAATTCTGACCGCCGTTCCAAGCTCGGATGGCCTGTTCTACATTGTTCTGCGGGTTGTAAAACGACTGGATGAGCAGGAACATAGCTCGCGACTTGCTGATGCTGAATCTGTCGGCCAGGGTGTAGCGCTTGTTCGAGCCTCTCATGCGCAGTATGCGGTTGCAGTCTTTTACCAGTACGGGGGTTATCTGCATAGCTCCACAGGAGTTGCCCTTCACCGCCCTTGCGTTTCCTTCGCTTTCTACCTGGATTATCGCATCCATCACGGGATTCCAATCCATGGTCTTTTTAGTTTCCAGTGACCCACTTGCTATCGCCAGCAGTGGAAATGTCACACCAATAGTCAATAATACAAATAATCTTCTTGTTAATAAACTCATAAATTATTGTTTTTGACATCTGAGCCACATCCTGAAAAAAGCTCGCGACAACGGTATTGATAAGAAGAAAAACCACCGTGTCTGGATGCCAGTGAATACTGGGAGTAACCGTGTCTGAAAACCTTAAACCGACAAGCGTTACTCCGATTATCGCGTGCAAAGGTACGAAGAAAATCTGAACCGTGCAAGAAAAACGGCGAATAATTGTAAAGGATATGGTAGTCGAGGTAATCAAGAAACCTTTGTATCACAATCTTTTACGTTTCCAAATTGTTGTAAATTCTTACTTTTGCCATCGCCGCGACGAGGGCCATCGCCGCGGCTGCGACAGGCGCTGCGAGGGGCTTGGCGGAGCTCGTCGCGACGCCTCCGAAAACGAAAAAAGGCATCCCGGAGAGGGATGCCCTGTGGGGCTGGGGTGCGACGGTTTTACTCTTTGCCCACGAGCGGAGCGGCCTGGGTGTAGACACGTGCGCCGAGCTCCTTGTCGAGCATGTAGAGACCATATCCGTTGTCCTTAATCATGCGGATATTGTCGATGATGGTGCTGGCGTTCTCTTCTTCCTCCACCTGCTCGTCGATAAACCACTTGAGCATGCTCTGGGTGGCGAAGTCGAGCTCCTGGGTGGCCAGTGCGTAGAGGTTGTTGATGAGCGAGGTGACCTTCTGCTCATGGGCCAGTGTACTCTCAAATACGTCGAGCATCGACTCCCATGTGGTGGGCACAGCCTCGATGGGCTTGAGGGTTACCACTCCGTCGCGTGAAACGACATAATTGAAGAATATCTTGGCGTGGTCCTGCTCTTCACGGAACTGGACCTCAAACCACTTGGCCATACCGGGCTGGCCCTGGGCGTGGCAATAAGCTGCCATAGACAGATAGAGATAAGCCGACCAGAGTTCGGCATTGATTTGGGCGTTGATAGCCTCTTCTACTTTCTTGTTCAACATGTTATTCAGTTTTATGTTTACCTGCTGCAAATTTACGAAAAAATGTAAACACTGCATAGTTTTTTAACTTATTTATATTTAGCGACTCCACATCTGCGGGCGCCATCACTGTCCTGACAGCCACTTCTCCGCCGCCGACAACCTTTTCCCCACCGCCGACAACCATTTCCACGCCGCCGACAGCCATTTCCCCGCCGCAGCCACCCATTCACCCGCCGCAGCCACCCATTCACCCGCCGCCTACAGCCATCAAAAAAAGCCCATCGGGCGATACCTGCGTATCAGCTCCCGATGGGCTTCATATCTTTGGAATGGGTTTTAGAACTTAGCCATTTTGATGGCGTCGATGGCACACTCGCTTCCCTTGTTGCCATACTTGCCCCCACATCTATCCTTGGCTTGCTGCAAGTCGTTGGTGGTAAGCAGTCCGTAGATGACGGGGATGTTCTGGTTGGAGTTGAGCCGTGCTATGCCGTAGGTGACGCCCTGGCAGATGTAGTCGAAATGGGGCGTCTCGCCACGGATGACACTTCCGAGGATGATAACGGCATCAAATCCGTCATTCTTGGTCATCTGCTGTGCTCCGTAAATCAGCTCAAAGCTGCCGGGCACGGTCTTGACGTGGATGTTCTCGGGCAGAGTGCCATACTTCTCCAAGGTGGTCACCGCGCCATTGAGCAGCGCGTCGGTTATCTCCTTGTTCCATTCAGCCACTACTATGCCGAAGCACATGTTGCTGGCGTCGGGCACATTGGCTATATCCTCGTCGGAGAGGTGGTGGAGTGCTGTAGCCATGATTACTTCTCCTCCAGACGTTGGATGTATTTGTCTATCTCCTGGCTCTGAACAAGAGCAGAGGTGACATAGTTGGCCTTGATATCCTTGTATATCTCGAGCGCCTCATCATTCTTGTTCTGGCTCTCCAGCAACTGCGCTGCTGAGAGCAGGAACAGGGGCGACAGACTGTTGTTTACGCCGTTGTGGCCCTTGCTGTCGGCCATCTTGGCAGCCTTCTTCAGGTCTGATACGGCCTCGTCTATCTTGTTGAGGTTGGCATATACCTGGCCGCGGGCAGCTACCGCTGCGGGGCTTACCAGTGCGTCGGAAGCTGTAGAGTACTTGTCGAGATACTCGGCTGCCTTCTCCCACTTCTCGGTGTGAGCATAGCTCAGACCGGCATAGAGGTTGGCGAGATTGGCTGCATCGGTGCCGCTGTAGTCAGAAGCAATCTTCACGAAACCTACACAGTTGGCGCCGTCGCCATTAAGAGCCTTGTCAAACATGCCCTGGTCAAAATACTGCTGACAAAGACCCAGAGCGGTAGAAGCCTTGTCCTCGCGGGGAGCGCTTACATAATTCTTGTAACAGAAGAAACCTACGATGAGGAGTACTACTGCAGCGGCAGCAATAACGATGGGCTTTTTGTATTTGGTGATAAAAGCCTCAGAAACGGTAAGCACGTCGTTAGCGGGTGCTTGTTCTTTTTTGTTTGTCATTTTATTTATTATTTTTGTTTTTATTCCCAATGTTGCAATCATGCTGACGGCCACGAAAGCCGCGTGCATATTCAAGGCAAAATTAATCAAATAATCTCACATATTGAAATATATTTCTCTATTTTTTTGCTTTTGCGTGATAATTGGCGTAACTTTGCATCACTCACGGGGATAACACACTCCCAGAGAGCAAGGATAAAGCCGCTATGATTCTGAAAAGACTGTCCATACTCAACTACAAGAACATAAGGGAGGCAACGATAGAGTTGTCGCCCAAAATCAACTGTCTTATAGGGCAGAACGGCGTGGGAAAGACCAACTTTCTCGACGCTGTCTATTACCTGTCGTTCTGTCGGAGTGCCTTCACGCCCATCGACTCGCAGGTAATCATGCACGACCAGGACTTCTTTGTGCTCGATGGCGACTACAGGAGCGACAGCGGTGAGGATTTCAACATCTACTGCGGCATGAAGCGTGGGGTGAAGAAGCATTTCAAGCGCGACAAGAAAGACTACAAGCGTCTGGCCCAACATATCGGGCTCATCCCGCTGGTCTTTGTCTCGCCCGCCGACAGCGTGCTCATTGCCGGGGGCAGCGAGGAGCGCCGGAGGCTGATGGATATGGTGATATGCCAGTACGATGTGGCTTACGCCGATGCCCTGATGCGCTGCAACAAGGCCCTGCAACAGCGCAATGCCCTACTCAAGATGGAGGCTGAGCCCGACCCTGCCCTGCTCGATATTTGGGAGGAGGAGATGGCTTCACAGGGAGAGATTATCTATCGCCGGCGCGACGAGTTCATCAGCCAGCTCATTCCCGTGTTCCAGCACATCTACGAGACCATATCCGAGAACAAGGAGAAGGTGAGCCTGCGCTACATCTCTCATTGCCAGCGCGGACGGCTCATCGACGTGATACGCCGCGACAGGGCCAAAGACCGCGCCGTGGGCTACTCGCTCCATGGCGTACACCGCGACGACATCGAGATGATGCTCGGCGACTATCAGATGAAGCGCGAGGGAAGCCAGGGGCAGAACAAGACGTTCGTGCTGGCGCTGAAGCTGGCACAGTTTGAGTTTCTCAAGCGCACAGTGACGGCCACGGTGCCGCTGCTCTTGCTCGATGACATATTCGACAAGCTCGACGCACGCCGCGTGGAGCAGATTGTGAAGCTGGTGTCGGCCGACAACTTCGGGCAGATATTCATCACCGACACCAACCGTGACCACCTGGACCGTATACTCCAGCACAGCGCGATGGACTATAAGTTGTTTGAGGTGGAAGATGGAGAAATCACCCAACGCAAGGAGGACGACAATCATGTTTAAGCGCAATGTAAAATCAATCGGTGATGTTATCAATCACCTGCTACGCGACCAGGGGCTGGAGACGCCCTTGCTGCAGCGGAGAGTTATCGACGCCTGGGAGACGGTGACCGGCACCACCGTGGGCAGATATACCGGCGAGAAGTTCATCAAGAACCAGACGCTGTTTGTAAAAATAACAAATCCCGCCCTCAGGCAGGATTTGTCTATGATGCGTTCCAAGTTGGTACAGCGTCTCAATGCCGAAGTAGGCGCCATGGTCATCGCCGATGTGCGCATCTACTGAGGCTTTTATTCCTTATTTATCTTTCCTGTCTTCATTCACAAACTTTTCGACCATACCCTGGGTCATCACCACGGCCTTGAAGCTATTGGTGTCGAAGACCACAACGTAGCCCTCGCCGTCGGCGTGGGGCTTGAAGGTCACGTAGGTCGACCCCAGACCGAAGAGGTCGTGGCCGTAGAGCATGAAGCTGACGATGTCGGTAGCCGTAATCATCCCGCTGTCGGGAGCATGCCTGTGCGAGATAGAGTTGGAGTCATTGCCGATGGGTATCTCTATATAGAAGTTGTGCAGCCGCCTGAACGAGGTCACCTGGAGCCTGCCGTCCAGGTCGATGACATAATCATTGCCAAACGGCTGCACATCGGTATGGGTCGTGCCCTGGATGATGTACATCCTGAGCCGGCCGTTGTCCATGGGTATCACGTCGAAGTTGAGCGTCCCGTCGGCGGAGCTATAGTTTAAGATGCTGTCGCCACACGTCTCCACCACCGTCTTGATGGCCTGTGTCCGCAAGACCATCGCCTGCATCTCACTGTTGTCGAGGGCACGCTTCTTGGTCGTGGTTATCGAGAACATCGACTGCGGGTCGAGCACATAATCAAGCAGCAGCTCGCCTTTCTTGTCCACATAGATGTAGTGCATGATACCGTTGTCGTCGACGGTGACGCCTCCCATACCGATTTTCTTCACATCCACCTTGTGCTTGGTCAGTTCGTCGGCACTGTGCCAAGCCAGATACTCATAGAGATACAGTCTGCGGGCTTCGTCGACCACCGAGTCTGCCATCTGCTGCAGTCGGCGCAGCTCGAGCGAGTCGATGGGCGTAATGGCAAGCGAGGTCATGACGCCCGTCGCCATCATCAGCATGAGGATAATGCGTTTCATATCTATTGTCTGTAGGTTATATCACTTCGTCTACGGCGATATCGGTAGACTCACACGGCACATGCTCCACGCGTTGGAAGTCGAAACACATACCTATCTTATAACAGTGAGGGAGATTGACCAGGAAGCGGTCGTAGTAACCCTTGCCGCGCCCAAGCCGATGGCCGCTGTCGTCGAAGGCCATGCCGGGAATGACAGCCAGGTCGATGCTTTCGTAGTCGGCAAAGCGCTCGCCCACGGGTTCGAGTATGTCGAAAGAGCCACGACGCAGACTGTCGGCGCCATGATAGACGCGCAGCTCCATCTCGCCTTCGCCGGTCACCACGGGCAGCACCACGGTCTTGCCCTCGCCGTAGAGCGTGTCTATGAGCCCATGTGTGTCCACCTCATCGGGCAACGAGCAATAGAGCATCACGGTCTGTGCCTCAGCCATCCGCTTATGGGCCGACAGACGCCCCACAACGGCAAGCGACAGTTCACCCAACTCCTGCTGGGTGAACTGTCGCTTGCGTTGGCGGATAAGTTGTCTTAGTTCCTTCTTAGACATATCGCCTGGGTGATTATGTTATTTTCTGTGCTTGGGCACCGCCCTCTTTACGGCGACCTTCCTCACTGCCTTTTTCTTGACTGCCGGCTTCTTGGGAAACGCCTTGCCCTGGGCAAAGACATTGAGAGCAGCCCTGATGTTGTCATCGTCCTGGTTGAGGTATTCGTTCCAAGCCTCCTCGTCGAGCATATTATAGATGATGCGACTGTTGATATACTGGTCGAGCAGCTTGTGCGACTTGCGTATCATCAGGTTGCGTCGCTGCAGACCGTTGCGGTCGGCATAGGAGGCAAATCGCTCCACGAGGTTCTGCGTCTTCAGATAGTCGTAAAGCGACTGCATGTTGCGATACCCGTTCAGTTTGGCACGGTTATCATCCGTATAGTCGTAGGCAAACTGCAGTATCAGTCCGCTCATGGCAGCCCGCTTGTAATATGACGTCATACCCAGGGTGTCTTCGGGGATGAAGATGTCGGGGGTGATGCCGCCACCGCCATAGACCACGCGTCCGATATGGGTGTGATAAGCCGGACCGGTGTGCTTGATGGAGTCTTGCGAGAAGTATTCGCCGTGCTGATAGCGGTCTACCAGGTCTTGGGCGTAGAACGACTCGTCGCCCATGGTATAGGGCTTCTGGATGCAGCGGCCCGAAGGAGTGTAGTAGCGGGCGGTGGTAAGACGGATGATGCTGCCGTCGGGGAACTCCATCTGCTTCTGCACAAGGCCCTTGCCAAACGAGCGGCGGCCGATGATGGTACCGCGGTCATTGTCCTGGATGGCGCCGGCAAAGATTTCAGACGAAGAGGCCGAGCCCTCATTGATAAGCACCACAAGCGGTATGTCCTTGTAGCTGCCGCGACCATCGGAGAGGAACTCCTGCCTGGGCTGCTTGCGGCCCTGGGTATATACTATCAGACGGTTCTTGGGCAGGAACTCGTTGGCCATCTGCACAGCCGTCTCGAGATAGCCGCCGGTGTTGTCGCGCAGGTCTATCACGAGATTGGTGAACCCGCTCTGCGAGAGCTTGGCCAGCGAGATGAGCAGCTCGGCATAGGTGGTCTCGGAGAATTTCTTCACGCGGATGTAGCCGGTCTTGTCGTCGAGCATATAGGTGGCGGCAATGCTCTTCTGGGGGATGTCGCCACGCGTGATGGTAAAGGTATGGACCATCTTGGAGCCATAGCGCACCACGCCTATCTTGACCTTGGTGTCCTTGGGACCCTTGAGCCTGTGCATGGCCTCTTCCTGGGTCACTATCTTACCCACAAACGGCTTGCCATCCACGCTCACAATCTTGTCGCCAGCCAGAACGCCGGCCTTTTCGGCGGGGCCGTTCTTGATGACGCCCTGGATGTGAATAGTGTCCTGTCGGATGACAAACTCGACACCGATACCCGAGAACGAACCCTTCAGGTCGTCGGTGGCAGTCTGTGCCTGCTTGGAATTGATATACACAGAGTGAGGGTCGAGCTCGGAGAGAATCTGAGGGATAGCCACATCCACCAGCGAGTCGATGTTGACCTCGTCTACATACTGGTCGCTGATGATATGCAGCAGATTGCTCAGGCGGTTGCTGCCGCTGTTGATGATATTCAGTCGGTTGCCCGAGAAATGATTGGCATAGAATGTTCCGATGATGATGCCTATGATGATGCACAGGGCCATCAGCAGCGGAGTGAATCTGTTAGACTTTTTCTGATTCATTGTCGTTAGCATTAAGATAAACCACTTCGATATTTGCACGCTTCAGAAGGTTGATACCATCCTCAAGACGATACTTCTCACCATAGACCACGCGCTTGATGCCTGCCTGGATGATGAGCTTGGCACACTCTATACAGGGCGAGGCGGTGACATAGAGCGTAGAGCCGTCGCTGTTGTTGCTGCTACGTGCCAACTTGGTGATGGCGTTGGCTTCGGCGTGCAGCACATAGGGTTTGGTGAGATTGTTCTCGTCTTCACACACATTTTCAAACCCACTCGGTGTGCCGTTATAGCCGTCGCTGATAATCATCTTGTCCTTGACCACCAGCGCCCCTACCTGCCTGCGACGGCAGTAGGAGTTCTCGGCCCATATATGTGCCATGCGCAGATAGCGCAGGTCAAGGCGGTATCGCTTCTCTTCTTCTGTCATGTCGGTATGTTGTTATTGGGTGTCGCTTTTTATTCCGTTGCGCTCGAGCAGTGCGTCGATGGTGGGCTCCTGACCGCGGAAGCGCTTGTAGAGCGTCATGGGATGCTCGGTACCGCCACGCGAGAGGATATTGTCTCTGAAGCTCTGGGCGGTGGCACGGTCGAAGATGCCGTGCTTCTTGAAGACGCTGAAGGCGTCGGCGTCGAGCACCTCAGCCCATTTGTAGCTGTAGTAGCCGGCAGCATATCCGCCCGCCATAATGTGGGAGAACTGCACCGTCATGCATGTGTCCTTGAGCTGCGGAGTGACCATTGCCTTGGCCCAAGCCTTGTGTTCGTAGTCGATGATGTCTTCATCGAAGACGCCGCGCTGGGTGTAGTAGGCCATATCCAGCAAACCGAAACTCACCTGACGCAGACAGCTGTAGCCCACCATGAAGTTGCGGCTGTCCACGATGCGGCGGATAAGCTCGTCGGGCAGAGGCTCGCCGGTCTGATAATGGTAGGCAAAGGTACTGAGGAATTCCTTCTCTACGGCATAGTTTTCCATAAACTGGGAGGGCAGTTCGACGAAGTCCCACCACACGTTGGTACCCGAGAGACTCTGGAAGCGGGTGTTGGCAAACATGCCGTGGAGCGAGTGACCAAATTCGTGCAGGAAGGTCTCCACCTCGCTCAGCGTGAGCAGTGCCGGCTTCTCGGCCGTGGGCTTGGTAAAGTTCATGACCAGTGACACATGCGGGCGCACATTGTTGCCCTTGCGGTCTATCCACTGTCCCTGAAACTCTGTCATCCATGCTCCGTTCTGCTTGCCTTTGCGCGGATGGAAGTCTGCATAGAGCACAGCGAGATACTCTCCGTCGTTGTCGTACACCTCATAGGCTTTGACATCGGGATGATACACGGGGATATCCGCGTTTTCCTTGAAGGTGATGCCGTAGAGACGGGTAGCCAGCCCGAAGACGCCGCCGATGACGTTCTCCAGCTTGAAGTAGGGGCGCAGCATCTCGGCATCGAGATTATAGCGCTCCATCTTGAGCTTGTGGGCGTAGTAGGAGATGTCCCAGGGCTCCAGCTTGAAGTCGTCGCCCTCGTGGCGGCGCGCCATCTGCTCTATCTCTTCCATCTCGTTGACGGCAGTGGGCTTGTAAGCCTCGATGAGGTCATCGAGCAGACGATAGACATTGGCGGTATTGGTCGCCATGCGCTGCACCAGCACATAGTCGGCATAGGTGTCATATCCCAGCAGCTGTGCCACCTCGCGACGCAGATTGACCAGCCGTTTGCATATCTCCAGATTGTTCTGCTCGTTGTCGTGGGTACATACGGTCATGTGGGCCATATACATCTCGCGACGCAGGTCGCGCCTGTCGGCATAGGTCATGAAGGGCGAATAGCTGGGGAAGTCGAGCGTGAACACCCAACCCTCCTTGTCCTTCTCGGCAGCAGCCTGGGCGGCAGCCTCACGCTGTGTGTCGGGCAGTCCGCTCAACTCTGCGTCATCGGTGATGTGCAACTGATATGCCTTGTTCTCCTTCAGCAGGTTCTGAGAGAACTGCAGCGAGAGCATGCTGGCTTCTTCGGTCAGCCGGCGCAGCTTCTCCTTGTCCTCGTCACTGAGCAGGGCACCGCTGCGCACAAATCCGTCGTAAGAGGTTTGCAGCAGCATACTCTCCTCGGGCGTGAGCTCACGATGGTGCTCATAGACATACTTGATGCGCTCAAAGAGACGACGGTTGAGCGACACGTCGTTGGCGTGCTTGGTGAGTATGGGATTGAGCTTCTGGGCCAGGGCGTCCATTTCATCGCTGGTCTCGGCACTGAGCATGCACGAGAACACGCTCGACACGCGGTCGAGCAAATCATAATAGTGCTCGCCCTTGCTCAGGTCTACTCGGGTGAGAGTATTTTCAAAGGTGGGTTCTTCGGGGTCGTTGATGAGCTTGTCGATAGCCTCATCGTCACGGCGTATACCCTCCATGAACGCCTCTTCATAGTGTTCGGTCTTTATTCTATCAAAAGGAACAGTGTCGTGAGGGGTGTTATATGGCAGGAAAAAGGGATTTTCCTGAGTTTTGTCTATATTTGCTGTAATGTCCATACTATTCGTAGTTGATTTCGATGCAGTGACGGCGCTCCTGTTCACCACAAGCACGCTTAATGGCTGAGGTGCCGCCTATTTTATGCAAAAATAGTGCAAACCGAATGCCATAAGCTCGCTTAATGGCTGAGGTGCCGCCTATTTTATGCAAAAATAGTAAAAAACTAACATATTCAAGCCATTATATCCATTTTTTTAACTAATGTTTTACTTCCATTGGCGACGGCCGCTGTCATTCATGCCTTGAGCGGGCTTTGATCCGCCACTCCCCTCGCCCATTTCGCGACCCAGGAACTTGCCTACGGCGCTACCCTGACCCGCTCCAGACCGCTGCCCACCAAGCCATTTCCCGCAGAGATGACATTGGCGATGATTTCAGGGTTTGAATTCTGTATTTCGGACTGCGATTTATGTGTGGCAAACCATAATTTCAGTATTTCCCACTTCGCCGTAAAGTTATTTGCGGTCACGGGTGGTTTGTCGCCATTCCCAGTCATGACGGAGCTGCGGGCGAAGCGCCCCTCGGCGATAGAAACGACAGAAGGGGATAACACCTTGAGGCGCGGGAAAACCGCTGAACCTTACGGAGTCATCCCCTTCGGGAATATGGGGGCTATCGCTTTACTTCCTGTCCATCACGCGCCATACGTAGGCGATGTAGGCGAAGACAAACGGCACAAGGAGCGACACGTAGAACATCGTGCGGAGCGTGAACTCACTGCTGCAACTGTTGGCAATAGTGAGCGAGCACTGCAGGTCGGCATTGGAGGGATAGTAGGCAGTATCAGCATAGCCTGCCACCAACAGCAGAGAGAGCACGACCAGCACCACGCCCACACCGGCGGGCCAGATGCCACGGATATAGGTCTTGCTGACGATGGTGCGCACCACGCCGTAGAGCAACAGCACCACGCCCGCAAGGGTGAGCACGACGAGCAGCGGCATGGCAAGGTAGTTGTGCAGATACTTCATCGGCTCCAGCGACACCACGCCCGTGGCGGCGTCGACGGCATATCCGTCCTTGAGCAGCAGTCTCACAAAGAACGCCAAGAACAGCACAAGGAAGGGCAACGTGCATCCGATGAGGCGCACGCTGCCACGCGAGCGGATGTCCTCGTCGTCCACATTATTTATAATATAGAGCGTGCCCAGCATGCGCGCCAGAAACATCACGGCGAGACCAAACACGAGGTTCCACACGTCGAGCAGCGCGTCGAGTCCGGCAGAGGCGTTGGCCCAGCGGCTGATGACGGGCGAGCCGACATCGGTCAGCGACGCCTTCTCTACCAGGAAGTTTGAGCCGTCGAAGAATGTAGCCACAGCGCCACCGAGCAGCAGCGGACCCACGATGCCGTTGAGTATGAGGAACCATCGGTAGGTGCGGGTGCCAAGCAGATTGCCCTTCTTGAGCTGGAACTCATAGCTCACTGCCTGCAGCACAAACGAGAAGAGGATAATCATCCACAGCCAGTAGGCTCCGCCAAAGCTGGTGCTGTAGAAGAGAGGGAACGAGGCAAAGAAGGCTCCGCCAAAGGTGACGAGCGTGGTAAAGGTGATTTCCCATTTGCGTCCGGTAGAGTCGAGCACCTTGCGCTGTCCTTCTTCGGTACGGCCAAGGCTATAGACCATTGAGTTGGCGCCCTGCACAAAGAGCAGGAACACAAGCAGCGCCCCAAGCAGCGAGACGATAAACCACCAGTATTGTTGTAGGAATTCGTAAGTCATAATCATATTATGATGTATAGGGTTTCACAAGTTGTTATTTGTTGGCATTATAGTTTCTGATGACACGGCACATGATGCTGACCTCGGCTATGAGCAGCACGGTGAAGAGTATCAGGAAGAGGAAGAAGGTCAGGGCCACGCTGCCCGACTGCAGGTCGGAGACGGCTGCCACCGTGGGCATCATGTCCTGGATGGCCCAAGGCTGTCGGCCCAACTCGGCGACTATCCATCCTGCCTCGCTGGCGATATAGGTAAGGGGCAGCATCGCCAGGGCAGCCAGATACAGCCAGCGATGGGTGGCGGTGATGTCCTTGCGCCAGGCGATATGGCCGATGACGAGGAAGAAGAACATGAGGAGCGACCCCACGCCCACCATGATGCGGAAGGCGTAGAAGTTGACGGGGATATAGGGCACCAGTTCGGCTCGGTCCTTGATATATCCATAACCGAAATATGGCATGTCCTGCTTCAGTTGGGCAGCCAGACTGTCCAGTCGGGCGTCGGTGGCGTCGGCAGCCTTCAGCCTGCGGTAGGTGGCAAGGGTGGTGATGGCTCTACGGCCACGCTCCATCTTCTCTTCGGCAGAGAGTTCGCGCTTGCCGTCGCGGGTATAGCCGTTGAGGATATCATTGACACCGGGTACGTAGCCGTCTATCGAGTGGGTGGCAAGCAGGGAGAGTCCGTTAGGGATGGCTATGCGCAGCGGAGCCTCGCCGCCCTGGGCATAGTCGGGCTGCTCCAAAGGGTTGACAGCGGCTATGGCGGTGAGCGACACGCCCTCACCTCCGTCGTAGAGTGCCTCCATGGCGGCCAATTTCATGGGCTGGGTCTCAGCCACCTTCACTGCCGAGAAGTCGCCTGTGGTCATGGTGAGCACAGCGGCCACGATGCCCACGATGCTGGCGATGCGGATGCTCTGGCGTGCCATCTCCTGCTCGCGGCGGCGCAAGAGATACCAGCAGCTTACAGCGCACACGAATACGGCACCCACCACCCAGGTAGAGGTGACGGTGTGGAAAAACTTGTCGACGGCAAAGGGCGACAGGGCTACATCGACGAAGCTCGTCATCTCGTTGCGCACGGTGTCGGGATTGAACTCGCAGCCCACGGGGTACTGCATCCACGCGTTGGCGACGAGTATCCACCATGCCGAGATGGTGGCACCCAGGCCAGTGAGCCATGTAGAGGCGAGGTGGAAGCCACGCGACACCTTCTCCCAGCCGAAATACATGACGGCAACGAAGGTGCTCTCCATGAAGAACGCCACGATGCCCTCGACGGCAAGCGGGGCGCCGAAGATGTCGCCCACAAACCAGGAGTAGTTGCTCCAGTTGGTGCCGAACTCAAACTCGAGGATGATGCCCGTAGCCACGCCCATGGCGAAGTTGACGCCAAACAGGCGCTGCCAGAACACGGCAGTTTCTTTCCAGAATAGTTTACCTGTGCGGTAATAGCACGTTTCCATAATGCCCATGATGAGGGCCAGACCCAGCGTGAGCGGCACAAAGAGCCAATGGTAGATGGCTGTAAGTGCAAACTGCGCACGCGACCAGTCGATGAGGGTTGGGTCGATTGTCAACAGGTGTGTCATTGTTTATAATTTTAAGATGATTGATGATTGTCGTAAGATTTCTAAGGGGCAGCACCGCCATCGGGTCAGCGCCCCACCAACTGGCCAGCCACATAGGCCGCCTTGTCGCCGTCGTGCGCCTTCTGCTCCAGCACATCGGGGAAGAAGAAGAGTTTCAGCACAAAGAAGATGACAAACAGCTTGATGAGGATGACTGCCCACAGCACCCGGCCGAGGGTCATGGTGCGGAAGCCGTCGGCATAGAGCCGGTACACCTTATATAATATATTGTTTCTGTTCATTGTCGGAAAGTGTCTGGAGTGGGTTGCTGATGGGCTGGGGCTGCCAGGTCGGCCACAAATCCTCCCCGGAAGAGCTGCAGACGCCCCTGGGTCTGCAGCCGATGCAATGCGCGCGACACCTCGAGACGGCTGCAACCCAGCTCTTGGGCCAGGCGTACCATCTTGACGACCACACGCTTGGCGCCTACGGGGTAGCGGCTGTGGCTATGGACAAAGTCGACGACGCGGCTGTCGATGCTTTCGCCGTGGCTGCGCCAACAGCGGGCGTGTCGCTTCTGGATAAGCGCAGAGAGAAGATTGAAGTAGTTGATACGGAAGATAGGAAAACGGTCTATCAACTTATAGATTTCGTCTTTGCCGATGCCGATGACGCTGCAGGGCGTCAGGGCGCGGTAGAGGCTGGCATAATGGGGGCTCACGCCAAACAGCGCTTCGTACTCGAACAAGAGCGGAGCCGCAGCGGTCTCTGCCACCGCATAGGACCCGTTGTCGGCAGAGGTGACGACCTCTACCCTGCCGTCGATGAGAAAGAAGAGACGGTCGCAGGTGGTCTGGGCACGCGCTATGGTGTCGCCCTCGGCATACTTGTGGAAACCCAGACGGGTATGGGTCACCAGCGCACCGAGGTCGGCCTTGCTCAGTCCCTGGAAGAGGGCAAACTGGAGCAGCTTGTTGTATATATGCAGCGTGTCCATAGGGGTAACGGTGTCAGAGGGGGTCGCGCTATCAGCGGGCGGGGTCGGCCATCTTGTCGCGCAGTGCCGGAGAGCACCACACGGCATGGCGGCCCTCGCGGTCGGTATAGATGAAGTAGGCCATCATGTCCTTATGTCGGGCAAGCACCTCCTGGGCGCGCTCGAGTCCCATCACCATGAAGGCGGTGGCATAGGCGTCGGCACGGGCACAACTGTTGGTGAGCACCGTGGCAGAGAGAATGCTGTGCTGGACAGGGTAGCCGGTCGCAGGGTCAATGGTATGGGCATACTTGCGGCCGTTCTTGTAGTAGAAGTTACGGTAGTTGCCGCTGGTGGCCATCGCCTTGTCGGCAACATCGATGATGGTCTGCAGTTCCTGGTTGATGTTGAGACTGTCGTCGGTGGGCTTGGTGACGCCGATACGCCAGGCGGTCTGCTTGTCGTTGACGCCGTGGGCAACGATTTCTCCGCCTATCTCTATCATATAGTTGGTCACGCCCTGGTCACGCAGATAGCGCGCCACCACATCGCAGCCGTAGCCCTTGGCTATGGCGCTGCAGTCGAGCATGGTGCGGGCGTCCTGCTTCACGACATGGCGTCCGCTGAGTTTCACCTTCTCATATCCCACGATAGCCAGCAGACTGTCTATCACAGCCTTGGTGGGCGGGGTACCCTGCTTGAAACCGAAGCCCCAGGTATTGACCAGCGGCGCCACGGTGATGTCGAAGGCGCCGTGGGTGTCGGCAGAGACCTCCTGCGCCATCGTAAACACATCGGTGAAGAGGTCGTTGACCTCGACGGTCTCGTTGCGGTTTACGCGAGAGATGATGGAGGTCTCGTTAAACGGAGAGAGCGAGTTGTCTACCTGCTGCAGCTGGTCGAGTATCCCGGCTTGCAGGTCGCGGTCGTACTGGTACACGATGCTGTAGGTGGTGCCGAATATCATGCCCTTGTTGTGCTGGTAGGGCATCGCCCGGTTCTGGCGCACGATGATGACCGTCGCCACAATCAGAAAGAGCAGAAACACACCCTGCCCTATCAGTTTCTTCTTGCTTGTTCGCTCCATATAGATGATGGTGTCAGAGTTCGATGATTACATTGAAGGTGCCGCCGATACGGTCGTCGTAGCGGCCATAACCCGGGATATACCAGGCCTTGCCGATAGCGGGGTCTTTGGCTGTGAGTTTGCGCTTGTAGCGCAGGCTCCATCCCAGACGCAACGGGCCCCAGATGCGGGCATCGACGCCAGCAACCAGTTCGAACCAGTGGCAGTTGGCGCTGTTTTCCTTATAGCTGTACTCCACATCGTCGCCCCACACGGGGTCCTTGACAGCGGTGCCGTCGACATCATACTTGAAGGAGGTATAGCCATAGCGGCCACCCACATAGACGCGGTTCACGTCGTGCTTGTTGCGCAGCACGTTGAAGTCTACACCCACACGGCCGTAGGGAGCCGAGGCCTTGTAGCGCAATCCACTGTCTACATCGTCGGCATCGGCATGGCCCACACCCAGCTCGACAACGGGGAAATAGCGGTCGCGCAGATTGAGACGGGCGGCAGCCTCGTACTGGCCATAGTCGCCCAGACCCGACTGGATGACGCCCACGAGGTCGAACGACACTGCCACTCCGCGGAAGAGGGGTATGGTGTCGCGGTCGGTAAGGGTCTTGCCCTTGTGGTTCTGCGCCTGCAGCACCAGGGGCATCAGCAGAAGCATGAGGCTAACTGCCAAGACTCTTGAAATAGATGAGCAAATGCGGTTTCTGAGCATCGTAGCTTACTTTATTCTGGTTAATCACAACAGAGTCAATGCGGTGATGGGTGCATTTGACCTGCTGCAGCGTATGAAACATGGTGGCTGGACAGTCTACCGACTCGAAGTGGGGTTCGTTGGTCTTGGTGATGGTCACGGTGTCTATGGTACGCACACCGCCATCGGGACGGATGTCGAAGTAGAACTCGTCGCTCTCGTGGCTGTAGCTCAGCGGGATGCTGAAGCTGTCCACGCGCAGCGCCTTGTTGAGCAGCACGGTGTCGGCTCCCGATGTGCGCTTGACCGATATGGTCAGCGTGTCGTCGAGCGTCGTCACGTCGCCTGCCAGCCTATACTTGGTATAGACGGTATTGTTGAGCGGACAGTCTATCGACGAGCACGAGGCAATCACCGCCACCACCGCCACAAGCAGTAGCGCTATTTTCCGCATCGTATCTCCTCCTCTATCTGGTAATCATTGCGGTTGGGGTTGCTACGGCTTACCAGGTCGCCGATGAAACCGGCAAGGAAGAGCTGGGTACCGATAAGCATCGAGGTGAGGAAGATATAGAACCAGGCAGAGTCGGTGACCAGATGGCCATAGTTGCCCTGACTCAGTTCGACCAACTTACTGATGCCCAGGATGGCGAGGGCGATGAAGCTAATGAAGAATACCAGCGAGCCCAGAAATCCGAAGACGTGCATAGGCTTCTTGCCAAAGTTGGAAAGGAACCACAGGGTGAGCAGGTCCAGATAGCCGTTGAAGAAACGGTTAAGGCCAAACTTGGATTTGCCATACTTGCGGGCCTGGTGGTGTACCACCTTCTCGCCAATCTTGTCGAAGCCGGCATTCTTGGCCAGGTAGGGAATATAGCGGTGCATCTCGCCATAGACCTCGATATTCTTGACCACCTCCAGGCGATAAGCCTTGAGGCCGCAGTTGAAGTCGTGCAGGTTCTTCACACCGCTTATCTTGCGGGCGGTGGCATTGAAGAGCTTGGTGGGGATGGTCTTGGACAGGGGATCATATCGCTTCTGCTTGTAGCCCGACACGAGGTCGTAGCCGTCCTCCATAATCATCTTGTAGAGTCCGGGTATCTCGTCGGGAGAATCCTGCAGGTCGGCATCCATGGTGATGACCACATCGCCCTTGACCTCCTTGAATCCGCAGTAGAGCGCAGGACTCTTGCCATAATTGCGGCGGAACTTGATGCCACGCACGTGCTCCGACTCCTTGCTCAGACGCTCGATGACGTCCCATGAGTGGTCGGTAGAACCATCGTTGACAAATATTACTTCGTAGCTGAAGCCGTTGGCTTCCATCACACGCTTAATCCAGGCAAAGAGCTCGGGCAGCGATTCTTCCTCGTTGTAGAGGGGGATTACTACTGATATATCCATATCTTGTTTACGTTTTATATATACATTATTTATTATAGGGGGCATAACTTCGGCGCATGATGGCTGCCACGGGCAGCGACATGATGGCGCAGAACGTGATATTCTGGGTGAAGAAGGTGAACACCAACTGCACATCGCTTGTGGCGCGAAGCGTGTTGACGGCCTCCTGCAGTTCTCGCACCGACAGGTTCTGCTGTCGGTAGATGGCCTCTATCGTCTGGAGGGCGCCCACCAGCATGCCGACGAAGGCACCGTTGTCGAAGAAACGGAAGTAGACCAGCTGGAAAGCCGCGAAGAGCAGGCTGGCGTAGAGGAAGGTATACCACAGATAGGCATAGCCACGACGGAACGAGATGACTCCGTCGAGGGCACGGTCACGGAAGACCTTGAGGCGTGCGCCGGCCACAAAGGGAGTGGCTATGGCAAGCATCGTGCCCCACACGGACTGGGGGTCGAAGATGATGGCCATAAAACTGGCTGCCCACAGCACTGCCATGAACACGCCATCGATACGCGCAAAGGCCTTGACCTGTTTGAAAGCGTCGCTAAGTGTCATATTATCTGCAAAAGTACTGTTTTTTAGAGAGAAAATCCATAAAACTGCGATTTTTTCGCATTTCCATGGTCTTTTTTTTTGGTTCTTCCGCCTTTTAGAATGATGGAAGATAATTAGCTGGTTATCGACAAAGGCCTTAAGGGATATATGGCATGACTTAGTCAAGACCTATAAAACTTCTGGTTGACAACAACTTGTAGAACAGAACACGCTCATAGCTTATAAGCGACATATGATGGTGGCGGAAAAGGATTGGTTTCTTGGGATAAAATCGAAGAGTTTCTGAAGAAGAATCAAAGGCAATTGTATAGACAGAAAAACATACTTCGTAGCTACCCGCCTGGCATGGGGCGACTGCCATTCGCATACTTATAGTGAACTTCGTCAGATGTTAAAAACGATAAATCTTGTTAAACGAAGGGCGTATTACTTCGTATGTTTATACCTTTGTGTACTGTTTTATAATCTGAAGGATAACACTTAATAAAGAGAAGGAAAGATGAAAGATAGTTCAGAACATCCAGTTGTCTGCAACCATAATAAAGTAGGCTTCTTGGGGTTACTCGTCACATTAGGCATCGTGTTTGGAGACATCGGAACATCACCCCTATATGTGATGAAGGCCATACTCCATACAGGCGAAACCATCAACGAAAGCACTATCTTGGGTGCGTTGTCCTGTATCATTTGGACACTCACCCTACAGACCTCCATCAAATACGTATGTGTGGCTCTGCGTGCCGACAACAATGGCGAAGGAGGCATTCTCGCCCTCTACGCTCTTCTGCGCCGCCTCAAGAGCAAGTGGATTTATATACTGGCTATCATTGGCGCAAGTACCTTACTGGCAGATGGGATTATCACCCCTGCCATTACGGTTACTACAGCCATTGAAGGACTCGAAAGCATCAGTCCGAATCTGCCTGTCACTCCCATTACACTTGCCATTATCACCATCATCTTCTTTGTGCAGCGGTTTGGCACCGAGAGTATTGGCAAGTCTTTCGGAGTCTTCATGCTCCTTTGGTTTCTCCTGTTGGGCATAATAGGCGTCATCAGTATCACGACCTTCCCTATGATACTAAAGGCATTCAACCCATATTATGCTGTCATCCTGTTAGCGAAATCCCCCCAATGGTTTTTAATTCTGGGTGCCGTGTTTCTCTGTACTACCGGTGCAGAAGCTCTTTACTCCGACTTGGGACATTGTGGCAGAAAGAACATCACCATCAGTTGGGCCTTTGTAAAGACCATGCTCATTCTCAACTATCTGGGACAGGGAGCATGGGTGCTGAATCATGTGCAGACAGCCTACTCCGTGAATCCGTTCTTTGCCATCATGCCGCAGAACATACTTGTCTTCGCCATCATTATGGCCACTGGTGCGGCTATCGTTGCGAGTCAGGCACTCATCAGCGGTACATTCTCCATCTTGAGCGAAGCCATGAACCTGCACTTCTGGCCCCGTATGCGAATCAAGCATCCCACACATGTAAAAGGGCAGCTTTATATCCCCGTAATCAACCTTGCCATGTACATCGGTGTGGTCCTCATCATCTTGCTGTTTCGCGACTCCTCACGCATGGAGGCTGCCTACGGACTCGCCATTACTATCACCATGCTCATGACTACATTGTTGCTCGGTTTCTACCTGCACAGCAAGGGTATGGCGCGACTTTTCACGATATTGTTTATTGGCACATACTGCACCATCGAGGGCATCTTCTTAGCTGCCAATTTGTCAAAGTTTCTCGCAGGAGGCTGGTGCACAATGCTCATTAGCGGAATCCTGTTCCTGATGATGTATGTATGGGTACGTGCCATGAAGATACGCCGCCAGTACATTAGCACCAAACCTCTGGACGACTATTATCAGATTATCTCCGACATCAAAGCCGACGAAGACATCCCCAAGTACGCTTCCAATCTTGTCTATGTAAACCATGCCGACAAACAAGGTACTGTAGATGACAAGTTGCTATATTCCATCATCAACAAGCAACCTAAACGCGCTGACCATTACTGGCTCATCAATATGGAGTTTGTAGATACTCCTGATACGCTGGAGTACAGTTGCGAGACCTTAGTGCCCGACACACTGTACAGCGTGACCATGCACATAGGTTTCCGCATTGAGCCTCGGGTTAGTCTCTATCTGAGACAAGTGGTGGAAGACCTTGTGGATAGCAAGAAGGTTGACCTTACCAGCACCTATCCTTCACTCCGCAAAAACGGTATTCCTGGCGATTTCCGTTTCATCATCATCCACCGCGTGTATTATCCCGAGAGTTCCGTCAACCGCCAGCAGAACCTGCTGATGACCATCTACGCCCTTATCAGCAAGATAGGCATTGACGAGCCAAAGGCATTGGGCCTTGACACTTCCATGGTGGTGGTAGAACGCGTACCGCTGATTATCAATCATCACATTGGCAGCATCAGGCGAATCGCACAAATTGTAGAAGAATAAACAAATCCGACTGATTGTAACCTGAGTTCGGGATAAGAAAGTCTTTGTAAAAGTTGGTAATCCCAATAGTTCTTAGTACATTTATGGTTGTAACACGGGTATAAGTTTCATTGACAGCACATACATTCCCGTATGCCACAACAAGCGCACAACAAGTCAATGACGAACTTAAGAATGTTGCACAAATTGTACATTCAAGACATCGTAGCGTGTTCAACTTTGTAATGAATGTCCTTTCTGTTTTGGCTGCGTATAGCTTCTTTGAAAAGAAACCGTCCATCAACATTGACTATTGCATAGAGGATGTTGACGGACAGCTTGCTGTTATTAAGTAGACTTTATTTGGACTTATCAATTCTGCATTTTGCCATCCATATTGTTTGGAGGGTAAATGTAATATGCACCTGTCGGAAACCTGACATAACAAGAAAAACGACTGTCGCTTATACCGAACTTAGGTTTATGGTAAAACAACTATCTAAAAATTCTGGGTGATAATAATTTACCTTTCTTAAATGTTAGATTGGCTATTTCTATTGTATCTTTACTTGTAGCTTCGTTAAAGTTAAAAACTTGAGTCTTTACAAGATCTCCTGAGAAAATGGATACAGAGAATGGTATATTCGTTAAATCGCTTTTCTTATTAAATAGTTTTACAACAATCTTATATGTACCATCAGGTATGCAATTTTCCCAAATGATATTTTCTTGAGGATTTTCACCTGAGGAATTAGGAATTGCATCATGATCTAAAGAACATATTCCACCATTATACTCAGAACGCATATGACTATAATAAATATCCGTGTCTGAATCAATAGACCCTTTAGGTAATATTAAATGCAAATCTAAATCATCTTCAGATTGCCATTTTAGGTTTATTCGACACAATCCATTAGAACCTTTCAAATCGGTATCAAGAATCTCTGAAATAAGATTTTGCTGACTTTCAAGTATGGCCCTATCATTATTTAGGATAGATAGTTGACTATTATGGATTGAAATAGTCCGAGTAATCTTTTGTATTTCTCTGCGACGCTTTTTTTTTAGGTTATTAATTTGCGCCTCCTTTTGGTCATGAGAAATCTTTTTCTTCTTGATTAGTTCAATTTTACGTTGACATCTATCACTAATTTTGCCTTTACTTGCTGTTAGGAAAGAAATCCGAGTAGATACTGTAGTTATCTCATGTTCTTTCTTAGCTTTTTTCGTTGCTAACGCTTCTTTAGTTTGATTGATGCTATCTTGAAATAATCGGAAGTCTTTAGTTTTCTCTTCTTCAACTTCTGATTTTATTCTATCAAATTCCGATGAAGGTATTTTTTCTTTAGCCAATTCCTCAGGCAATGCTACATATATGTGTTTATATATATCATGCTCTTTCTTTTTGCTAATTCCGGATTCAATTTGTTCAATCCATTCTGTTGAGTTGATATTTTTATATGAGCAGCTATCATATTCCGGCTTTTCAGGAACTCGCAAAGGCATTTTTTCAACTTTTTGATTATCTCTAATCAGGTGATCAAATGCATCTATAAATGATAAAATGACATTTCCATTCTGTAATACTACAATGTTTTCATCATTATTTTTCTCCGCAAGAATTGTCCAATTATATGAACCATCAATAACAATTCGGTCGTCAATAATACAGAATTTATGGTGAATCAGTTTGGGTGCTTCCGCTATAAAAAGCCTAGCCCCAGATTCTATTAATTTATCAAATGGTAATCCATTATAACGATTGTTAATCAAATCATTATTTATTAAAAGGCACACGTCAATTCCTCTATTACAAGCACGCAACAGCCTATTGAAGATAACAGGATTAGTAAACCAAGCCATTGCAATTTTGATTGTTTCTTTAGCTTGTGTAATATAGTCCAAAATGACATCTTGTATATTACAAAAATATGCCTCACAATGTGGCAAATTATTATCATAGTTATTGAGTATATACTCAGATATTTCTGCGTCCCCATCTTCAATATCTTGAAGAAGTCTATTGGCTGGACACACTTCAACATATCCATCCTTCCACATTTGATATTGAACATCTTCGGAAGAATTTATAAAGAGATGCTTAAAAACCTCGGCTTTGTCAATACCAAAGCGATTACATGTATCAACAAGCTGTCGATACTGTCTAAGATTAATAGTATCCCAAAGGGTACATATTTGAGATACTATTTTGTCCTCTGAAATTAAATTGTCTCGAATAAGACTGTTTATAAATTTGGGTATATTCATGTGAAAATAATAGTTATTATCAATGGAGTTTAACAAGTCCTTCTCATTAACGTCAAGGGCTTACGCTATCTTATCCAAGTTGATTGAGTCTGGATAAATACAGTTGCTATACAACTCACTACATTGCATGTTTTTTGCAAGCCATTTGCCAGTCTTTCCTTTTTCTACAAGGACAACCTTGATTCTATTAACAATTGCCATATTGCTATAATTGATTACATTTATATGTAACCTCAAATCCGCAACCCTACTAAAGTCTCAGAGCGTTGCGGCCCAAACCGCCAAG